>Ga0208492_1000085_pt1 | contig 95209 bp, 83 predicted proteins | sample Subbioar_CSW14AB_FD_184820 | JGI IMG/M metagenome (GOLD analysis project Ga0208492, IMG submission 184820) | Serpentinite rock and fluid subsurface biosphere microbial communities from McLaughlin Reserve, California, USA - CR12Mar_CSW14AB (SPAdes) | ecosystem: Environmental > Terrestrial > Deep...
TAGTTTACAGTTGCATCGGCCACGGAAAAATTACCACTGCCATGCCAGCCGATACTTAAATTAGTAGCCCACAGTGTATCTCTTGAAGTAGAACTGCTGATAGAAAAATTCTGACCGGTAAACACGCAACTGTTTTTAATGGTACGTCGGCCGCCCGATTCATTGGTCCAGTCCTGAGCAATTTCAATAAAAGCATTTGTACATAAGATATACCCACCTATGTTTTTAAATGTACCCGACTGCTTCGTGGCACCCGGTGTACTGCCACTGTATGGTTCGCCATCATTACCCGGTGTAAAACGAAATTGCACCAGCGATCCATCGGCGATGATAAAGCGGCCGGTTGATTTATTTTCAATATTTATACCTGTCGGTAAAGTTAAACGAGCCGTGGTACCGGTTACAGGCGAAATGATTACCAGCCCATCGTTAATAATATTTCCACCTGCATTATAATTGACCGTATGGCGGATGTTCACCGTGGCATTCGATGGTAGCGAAGAAAGATTGGGGATACTGCCGCCCTGCCAGGTGCTGGCACTTGTCCAATTTCCATTAGCAATTGTTGTATAAGTAGTTTGTGAAATAGCAGAAATAGCTGTTAGCTTCAATAGTAATAAGACCAGCAAACACTTGCGCTTGAATAAACAGATTTTCATTTTAGAATGCATAGGAATTAAACACAGCTTTTTCACCTGCTGAAAAAACACACTCATTTGCCGAACATTATTTGAACTGATGATTCGATAGACTTACAGAAAACCGGTTGCTGCAGATGGCATACAGTTGCCCGAAAGCAACAAACGTTGAAGCAATTCGTTTACGTCGGTTAGGATTAACCAAAATAAACAGAGTGGTAACTGGAAGCAAATAAAAGAACACTACAGTTAAAAATTCGATGACCAATGAATGGAAACACTTATTAAAGAACAAAGCTATGACAATCAATAAGCAGCAAAAACACTTAAAGTAGTAGTTTTTGTAACTGAAAACCTGCACAACGAACAGAAAGAACAAACACAAATGCTGAAAAAGCCAAAAATCCGGAAAAGGTTCTTTCCGGATTTTATAACTTTTACATGGTTTTCAAAAGAATAAAATAAATAAGTAGGTAAAAAGCCGGGGGTTATACCTTACAACAAGTGTAAAGCAAATAGCTTTATTTTTTCTTCACCAGTACAATCTCCACCCTTCTGTTCATCCACTTCAATTCATTCTGGTATATCGGTGTTTGCTTGGAATCGCCCATATAGAAAGTCGCAATACGATCGGGCGTAATGCCATAGCTCAACAGGTAATTTTTCGCAACTTCAGCTCTTCTGCGGGATAATAAAAGATTCTTTTCAGGAGTACCCTCAATATCTGCATGACCATATAAAATACAGCTGTAACTGTCATTATTTTTGAGAATGTTTAATAACTTATCCATTACTTCAAAAGAAGCGGTCCCTAAGAATGATTCACCCGTTTCAAAATAAATACTGTAGCGGATGGTATCATTATCCGATTTTTTCTCTACAGGCACTACACTTTGCAATTCCGGACATCCTCCATTTCGAACAGTACCTACTACATCAGGACAGGCATCTACCTGGTCCATCACACCGTCATGATCACGATCCAATTCAGGACAACCATTATTGGCCAATGAACCTGGTAGCGATGGGCAACGGTCAAACTTGTCTACCAACCCGTCACCGTCCGTATCAATATTAACGATAACAGGAGGAGCAACATACCGTTGACGCCGTTGATATTCTTCGTTAAATTGTTTTTCGTAATCGGTATTTACATACGCATTGATTTCTTTACGATTTTTATCCTTAAAGAGTGTATAGTGCAAAGCAAGCTCCAATCGCTTCGTTGTGTACGATGAAATTGCTTCCGTAATCTTCGCATTAATAGGATGCTCATACGACAAGCGAAGATTTAAACCAGTGGGAGAATTTACAGAGATGTAAGGCATCACTGTTTTAAATGAACGGGTGTATAATCCAAAATCAGCGTAAAACACATTAAAGTCTGAACTCCGCTTCCACTCAACACCCGACCAGTTTGTAACAATATTATTAGCATCTAATGCACGACTGTTCCAATATAATCCCTCTTTCCAGAAAATATTATTAATGTACAACGAACGGTAATCATCTAATGCAATGGTCATAGCAGTTTGAAAGGTAATTCGCCCACGTAAACGGCTTTCTACATCTGGCCGGCTGATGGAATTTTTAGGATGCAGATAATGATAAGCACCTAAACCAGCGTCGAGAATAATATGATCGCCGCTGAAACGATAGTAGGCACCGGAATTCCAATCAAAATAAGAAGCCCGCTTTATGTTTCTTGGGGCAGAAACAACATTTGGAGGCTGGATAATATTCGTCCAGCGAAAGCCACCTCCATTTACTTCTTTATCAAAAACGGTAATACCTCTCGCTTCAGTTGAAACACCCGAAGCATATACAAACTGCGTTCCAAACCCGGCACTGTGCACACCGTCATTTGAAAGATTCATATGATAAGCGCCGGTTAAACCATAAAAGCTGGCTTTAATCGCATTATTTGAACTGGTACCGTATTGATAGTATGAAAAACCCAATCCAATAAACTCCCCTTCTCTTCTGCGCCTTGTATCGATGCGAGTATCAATGAAACCAAATTGATGACTGGTTGCGCTGATATTACTCGATTGACCACTGTAGCCAAAGCCACCTCTTAATTTCCCTTCAAATCGACCACTTAAAGCGGGGTTCATCATAGTAGGCATCGACCATACCTGCGATAAACGTCCGTCTTGTGCAAATACATTGCTGATAAAAAGGGAGGATAAAAGAAGCAGATTAGAAACTCTTATTTTCATGAAACAGGGCTTTAGTACAAAGCTAAATTGAATACCATTACTCATTATAGTAGTTTATTCGGTTAAATAGTAAAAGGAAAAAGCAGTTATACCATTCGACGCTGCTGCAAAGCAACCGTGTAGGCGTAAACTATAAAAAACAAAGGCATGATCTGCGATTTTTGCCGCATAATGATACCCAGATTCCCCCCCACCTGGGCTAATGCAATACTGCCAAACAAAAAAGAAAATACAAGAATGCGGTAATAGGTATTCAAAAGCCTCCATTTCTTAAACCCCTTACGCAACATGAATACAAACAAATACAACATAAAAGCATTTTCAAAGGATACGATTATTCCCAATGCTCCGGGTGCATCCACAAACAAGGGACGAAACCAAAATGTAAACAGTTTCACCAACTGGTTACCGCCGGTGCTTACCCCCGAAGTACTTTTACTCAACTCGGCATTCCTGTGCTCCAGCATTTTTGAATTGAACACATCTAACCCGCTCCCGCCTGTTAACTCTGTTACATCATCCGAAATAAAGTAAAGGAAAACTACTGCCAACAGAAAGAACCCGATTTTGGCTCCGGTTTTTAACCCCTTTGATGAAAACAAAACAGCTACAGCTGTTCCTAACAGAAAGGCATATAAAATGTGTGGCCGAACAGCAAACATTAATGCAGCGCCACATAATATATAAAGTTTACGAACATTAAAACGGCTTAACCCAAACAACAATAATCCAACAGCGAATAACATCACACTTCCCTTTCCAATAGAAGAAGACCAGAAATGCAGATTAGGCAACAAAAATAAATATTCAAGAATGCTGAAAGATCCGGTAATAGGTCGCAGGCGGGGTATATTTTCTTTGGCCACCAAATAACATAACACAATCCCTTGAAATCCGATATAAGAAAAGATCAACATCACCGAGTTGTAACTTAGTCCAAGTAAATGGGCAAAGGGCCAGGTAATGAAATTCATGAAATCAGTTTGCGTTCCCCACAAAGCCATCCAGCTTTCCGATTCTGAAGCTACACGGTAGTAGTTAAATGAATCGGAGGCTGTGAGGTATGCATAAATAATATACACCGCAAATAAAGCGAGGTGTATAATAAAAAGCATATCTAAGAAACTGCTTGCAGTATTATCTAAACGTTTCACCCACACATTACGCTGCAAAGCATACAAACCTGCAATAAACAGAATAACAAAGAAAAGATCCATGAGAATTAAAAAAGTTCCAGATCGCCCGTCTGAAAATGCCAGCGATCTGCTGTTGTGTTTATAAACTGCGAGCTTGTATCCTGTAATGTACGTATAGTAATAACCGGCGATCTTTTTTCAATCGAAACAAAACCCAGCTTTCGGAAACTGTGCTGCTTCTGCTCACCCGTTAAACACATACTTAAAAACAAACAACCTGTTTCACGTGCTGCCTTTACAGCAGCATCAAGCATCAACGGTAAGCAAGAGGCATCAGCCAACCAGTAATCACAAATGCGCAACTCATAAAACCGAGCCCGCTTTTTTCGTTTGATGATGATCCCAAACGGTAAACCATAAATAAAACCCGACACCAGACCATAATCATTTAACGGGCATTGCTTATAACGCCAGTTTAAATAAGCCCATGTTTTGGGGGTATGTAACTGGTTGGGAAATAAGCATGCAGAAAAATAATCTTCAGCCGTAAGAGCTGCTAATACCTGTTGATAATATTTCCAGTTTTTTGATGCTTGTAAATTCAGGCCGGCAACAGGCCTGATATATACAGGTGCATGCGAAAAAACAGTCCAGCCCATTTTCAAGTAACCCGGTAAACTCTTTGAATTAGGAGTATTGAAAACAAACTGATATTGTTCTGCGCTTGCCTGCTCCAGCAATGTTTCAGTTAGTCGCCGAAAAATTCCTTTGCCCTGATATTGTGGATGAGTAGCTGTATCTACTGCACGTAAACAATGATGTACAATAACTCCTGTTTGCCATTGCCATTGCATCATAGCACGTACGCCAATAAGTTGTTCCCCGTCTACAGCTAACAATACGGGGGAAACCCCAAACGGATTATCGATATGTTTCCATCGCCAATACGCCTCTGTTTTTATACTGGATGTTTCGCCTAAGCTTTTTTTCAGCAATGAAACGATCGCCGGAATATCCAGTTCAGTAGCTTGACGTATCGTAAACATATCTTGCATTAATAACTACCTGTAACTTCACTATACATCTTTTCCAGTTCCTCCACCATTCTTCGCATGTTAAATCGATTAACAACCGTTTCTCTTGCAGCAACTGCAAAACGTTCCTGCTGTTGTGGATTACTGATTAATTGTTCTATAGCAGGAATCAACTGCCGCCATGCATCAACAGGAACAAGTACTCCGTTTTTTTGATTGGTAATTACTTCACCAATTCCACCTGCTGCGGTGCATGCAGGAATACAGCCCATACTCATCGCTTCCAGCAATGCAATCGGCAGCCCTTCAAATTGCGAGGTCATCATAAATACATCCATCGCCGCAAGCCAGGGTTTTACATTTGTTTGTAAACCCGGCATTAATAATTTCCCCTGCAGTTTTAATTGTCGGGCTTTTGTTTCAATCTCACTTTGTAAAGGACCAGCCCCCACAATAATGCCACGCACCTGCGGATGTTTTTCAGCAACTGCAGCAAACACTTCTAACCATTCTTCCAAACGTTTCTGAAAACGAAAAACCGCAACCGTTCCAATCACCAACGCATTTGCAGGAATTTCCCACTGCGTACGTAAACCTAATCGCAAGTTTGCTTCCGGCTGAAATTTTGTTGTGTCAACAGCATTTTGAATAAGCTGTACCGGAACTTTGGGACGGATATTTTTTGCTATAGACAACGCAACATCATTAGAAACCGCAATTACCTTCGATTGTTTGTTGAAGCTGATGTTATTCAGCAGCCGTGTAAGAAAATGATAACGCTCTTGTTTGTTATGCTCTGTATAAACAACCGGTATACCTGTCCACATATGCAGCAATCTGCCTGCAAATCCGGCCCAGGGCAAATGACAATGAATCAATTCAATTCCATTTTGCTCAACAAACTGTTTCAGTTGCCGAACCTGCAACAACAGTTGCAGGTTGTTTTTAGCGGGGAATAATTGCACTTTAACTTCTTTCTCTTCAAGCGCATGCACCAGTTGATTTTTCCAGGGAAGAAAATAGGCATAATAAAATACAAACGCTTCTTTGTTGTGATGTTGCAAGGTTTCGGGTAACAGCATCTCTGCCCCACCCCGCCCAAGCGATTTAATAAGCTGTAATACTTTAACCGGCATGTACTATTGTATGATAAGCATCAATAAATTTCAATGCAATCGTTTCATTTAAATAACTTTTCATCACGAAATCATATGCTTGATTTGTTTTGGTTGACAGCTGAGTACTATCTGCTAACAACAACTTACCGGCAGCCCTTACAAATGCAGCTTCGTCATTTTTTTTGATTGGCCACCCTGTTTCTTCGGTCAATACCTCCGGTATTCCTCCTACAGTATAGGCAACAACCGGCAGCTTACTTTTAAATGCCTCTAATATCACAGCCGGCAATCCTTCAATAAGACTGGGCATCAGCAACGCTGTGCAGCAAGGCATCAACTGCAAAACATCCGTTCTTGAACCTGCAAAAAAAACAACATCTGTAAGACCCGCAGCATGTACTTGGCGCTGAATTGTTGATTGCAAGCGTCCCTGACCCACCAACAGCAAACAAGCCAAAGGATATTGTTGATGGATCTGCTGAAAAATACGAATCAATCCTGCATGATTTTTTTCGGGCACAAAACCGGCAACACTTAAAAACACAGGTCTGTCTTTGGGAAGTCCGAATGCTGCAAGATCAGGATAACCGATAACGGCCGAACTGTTTATACCAATCGGCAAGGTTAAACAGGGAGTCTTTGCAAGTTTAAACGTTTGCAAAAAATCAATCCTGCATTCTTCACTTACCGAAGCCACCAATTGAACCCTGCTCAGAAAAAAGTGATTTAGCAGCCTGGTAAAAGATGAACGGATAAAATCCCCCATCTTGTTGGCATTCCTGAAAACAATTTTTGCTTTCCAACGAAAAAGCAATTGCGAGAAAACGGCATACTTCAGCGTATCCGCTGCATTGGCCTGCACAAGATCAGCATCAAACAGGCGAATCAGTTCTGCTAATTTTTTCCAGGCCTTTATGTCAAAAAAACGTTGACTTAAATTTGCATCAATCACATGTACCTGCCCATCATAAGGCAATTCAACATTAGCATCCAGTAAGGCTACAAGCATTATTTCATGCCCATTCCGTTCTAACTCCTGCGAAAGCTGACAGGCAAATACTTCGGCTCCACGAAGTTGTTTTTTCTGAATGAGTTGAAGAATGCGCATGAAATATTATCTGGACTTTTTTGCTACCTGTTTTAACATCGAAAGGTATTGCAGTGTAATGCTGTTTACTTCGTATTGCTGTAACGCCTTCCTTCTTGCTGCTCCTCCCATCTTTACTGCTTCCTCATAATGCAGAAATACCTCTTCCATGCCTGCATATAAAGTATCCACATCGCCTGCAGCATGAATAAAACCCGTCTCATGATGTGTAACGGCTTCAAGATTCATAGGAATATCCGATGCAATAACAGGAATACCGGCAATCATTGCTTCTACTAAAGCGCCGCTAAAACCTTCATAAAGCGATGGCAATACAAAACAGTTGGCTGTATACAATTGCTCCCACGCATTTGTGACCCTGCCAGGTAAATAAACAACAGCTGATACATCTAACTCCAGGATCAACTGCTCTAAATAAGTACGCTCAGGTCCTTCGCCCAAAATAGTTAAACAGCTTTGCGGGTATCGTTGATGAAAGCACTTGAACGCACGAATCAGATCACCTTGTGCTTTCTGTTTGTACAATCGACCAATACTGATAAAGTGAAATGGTTGATTATCGGAAGGCTGTTGCCAGGCTTTAATTTGTTGTGTATCTCGCCCCCTGTATAGAACCTTGATTTTATTTGATTCAATCCCTAACTGTTTACCTAATTGTTTTGATAAATAAACCGAATTGCTGATCCATAATTTCGGAATAAACGCAGTCATCCTGTCTAATAAATAAACAGACCAGAATTTCCCGATTTGCAAACCCGGAAACTCTTTGCGTTTTCCTTCACCGTAACTGTCATTCACCATCGTATCAACCAATGGTATTCCTGTGATGAAACTAGCAATACGACTGATGATTGAAGCCCGGTAAAGGGATGTAACAAGTACATCAGGTTGCTCCCGCTGAATCAATTGCAGCAACTTTCGGATACCTGTTAAGAAAGAATAACTGCCCTTCAGATCCAGGAACTGAACCTTTATTCCGGCTGCTCGATATGAAGTTAACAGATCATGTTTCGGATAGAAATAACAAACGGTTACATCAATCGATGCATCAAAGCGTTTGATTAATTCGAGGGTACTGGTTTCGGTACCACCGCCCATTAAGGTGTCGAGCGTAAAAAGAACTTTCAAATTACTAGCAAGAAGTATTTGTTATAAATTTCAAACTGGCAGGATCCAGGCTTTTTCCTTTGCGCCCTGCGACACCATGCACAATACCTGTTAAACGATAATAAATTCGTTGAAACCGATCTTTTGCTAAAAGCGAGGCTGCAAGGTATTTTGTCTGCGTTACAATATAATAAACAAGCCCTCGGAAGCTGAAATATTCATTCAGGATCAATAAATGATTGCGTGCGTGATAATATCCCCGCCACATCGATGAATGAGAGAAGCGCCCCGAACCAAGGTGTAAACGTTCCACATGTAAATCAGGAACCATACCAATCGCAAATCCATGCAATCGAAGACGCAAACAATATTCATAATCCTCACACATCATAAAATAATCTGCACGTGGATAGCCAACATTATCGGCAGCTTTTTTGCACACCAATGCATTATCAATAAGAATAATTTCGGTGTTTTGTTGATCAGTTATAAGACGTTTCTTGGTGAAATAAGAATAACGGTAACCTTCCACTCCTGTAATTCCGTATTGTCCGGTATACATTTTTTGCAGCAACTTTTCTAATACGTTTGATGCAGGTTGCGAATCATCATCCATCAGCCAGTAATAATCAAAATCAAAATGCTTCCTTGCAAATTGCATCCCTTCAGCAAGCGCTCCGCCAAAACCGATATTCTGCTCAATACGATGATAACTGACAGAAGCAACTTTATTCTGTTCAAAGTACGTTTTTGTACCATCGCTGCTGTTATTATCAACTACAACCAAATGACTCACTTTAATCGTTTGCCTGTTTAGCTTTGCAATTGTATCAAGCAAAACGGATAAACGATTATATGTAACAAGTATACCTACAACATTCATAAATTACCTTAATTGCTTACCTTCTTCTGAGGCTCAATTTGTCGACCCATTTTGCCGAGACCAAAATCCTTAAACGCTTTTAAAATCATCAGTGCTTGTAAACGGCCATATTTATAGCTAACCGTAAACCCAAAAGGAATTTTTAAAAGATTTCGAACTACAACATGTATAAAAGGCAAAATTCTTTTTTCTTTATACGCTAATATGTAAAGAAGATTACGCAAACTGTAATACTCTCGCCATAAAGTAGCAAAACTGCGTTTTATTGAAGCGGATCGATGATTAGTTAATCGATTCCAGTAAGAACGATAACGATGAATTTCATCGCCTGAAACGCAAATGGCGAAACCAGCCCGACGGATAGCCAGTGAAAAATCTAATTCTTCGAGACCAAAAAACAACCGCTCATCTGGCAAAATACCTTTCTCATAAACTGATCGATGAATGATCGGAAGCATATTGCCAGCAATACTGTCAACATATTTTATACCGTTCAAATGCTGGTGTTTCAGCTTTTTTATTTTCCCGGTTAAATAATTAAAATTCGCTCCTACTGCACCGATCATCCCTAATGGCTCTTGCCCCCCGTAATCTACAATAATATCCATTATTCGTTTGATCGAATCAGGGAAAAGTGGCGGGTCATCATCATCCCCCCAGATTACCCATTCAAAACCCATATTAAACAGATATATAAGCGCCTTTCTTGAAGCACCGGCAGGGCCGGCATTATAACCTGTTTTAAAATAGATCAATCGTGCATCTTTTTTTGCAAGTACAGCATCCTGTACATCATTGCTTTTACTATTGTCGATCAACAATATCACCGATGGGGGCAGCTCCTGCAAAAAATAAGCTTCTATTGTTTTCAGGACCACAGCCGGGCGTTCATAACAAATGATGAAAGCAGCAATCGTTTTATCCATAGATACAGTGCTAACTACGCACAAGGAAGAAAAATTTCCGTTTGATTTTATTTGTGCCTTGCCATTGCCTTAGAAGTTGATCAAGCTTTCCTAACAATAAAACCCAATCCTGTAAAATAGCATCATCACAAAAAGGAGTAATTCTTTTTTTCATCCATTTCACATTCTCCAGTTCTTTGACATAATCGTTTTTAAGTTTGATGATAAACTTTTCAAGCTCTTTACTTGTACCCGCAACTGGTAACTGCAGCTGATACTGTCGATTCAAATAAGCTACACTTGATTCGTAACCGGATATAACAGGAACACCCGCCAAAATACTATTGATGATTTTTGAAAATGGCTTATGATAATGTTCTTTTTGATCAAAATCACGAATAGACAATACACAATCTGAATTTGAATAATTATGCCATTGCAAGGGATTTGTTACTATATGAAATTCAATATCCATTTGCTGTAATTGACTACTAAATGACGTATTCCTGAGTGCAGCAGGCAAATTTTGGATGGCACCAAAGTAATATACATTTCTTAGTTCCGGTGATCTGTTTTCATCTCTGCAAATGATCCCTGGTTGATTCCAGTGCGGTATAAAATAGCTTTTGGAAAAACCGAAAACAAACCGTTCAAAATAAGCTCTTCTTGAAAAATTAAGTCGGGCTTTGCCTAAGGGGTTTTGTACAATATGCAACTGTGCATATTTATGGCGTCCATAATCGGCTTGCACACACACAAACAATTGCTTACTCGTTGGCTTTAATAACTTTGGAAAATATCCTTTATGAAAAACAATGATCCCACGTTCGGGAATTTCCGATGTCAACCGAATAACGAACTCATTATTGTGATTCTTTAACTTTAGATACGTTTGCAAAATCCAGCAGTCAAGTCCGCTGGCTAAATCTAATTTCAGATCACTCCAATCAACTTCTTTAGGATAATAAAAATAAACTACTGCCATACGTACTGTTAGTACTCTATCGCCAAACCATTTTAGCAAAAAAAGGTGTAAGTGAAAAAACTAAACGTAGTAAAGTGTCTGGGCGGTAAGGCCTTACTTTTAAAGCCTTCCACAAGTAGCAACGCCCTTTGGCATAATTTCCTAATTTAATACTTGAAACACCGGTATGCTGTAAATAAATCCACTTTAAACGTGCATGTTGCTTAAAATAGTCTGCATGCTTTTGCAGGATATAAATATTCGAATCGATCTGGTTAAGAATATTTTTGCTTCCGCCATCAGCTGACTGATAATAAATCAATGACATGCAATCTGTAAATGCATAACTCGGATTTTCTTTACCCAGCCGGATACTTAACTCTGTATTTTCACCAAACTTTAATAATGGATCATATCCACCAATTTTTTCAAACAACACTTTTTTAAGACAAAATGAGCCTGGGATATAAATACCAAATCCCCGTTCCTCTCTTTTATAGGGGATTCTTGCGTTACAAATTTCTTCTGATCCATCAGTTTTAATGATTTTCATATTACAGAAAACCAAATCAGCATCGCCTGTTTTTATTATATTGTAATAATTAAGCAACCAATCATTTTGCACTTCATCGTCACTATCCAAAAAAACAAGATATTTCCCTTTGGCATAACCTACACCATTATTCCTTGCAGGGCAAACACCTTTATTTTGTTGGTAATAGTATTGTATAGATTCATTAGCTAAATATCGTTCTAACTCATTTGCAGTTCCATCTGTAGAGCCATCATCAATAATAATTAATTCATAGTCTTTAAACGATTGCCTCAGAACCGATTCTATAGCTTTATAAATAACAGCAGACCTGTTATAAGTAGGCATGATTATACTAAAAAATGGCATAACATTACCCAATCAATAAAATTGTTTTTTTAAGCTGTTTAAAATGAGAAGCAGATATTCTGAAATCATTCAAATAAGAACAAAACTTAGCTCTCAAAACTACCTCTCCGAGCTCCTTTAATTCTTTGGAATAGTATCCTGGTTGAATAGTCTTTCTGGTTTTAAAATATAGATAAAGAAAAGACGCATTTAAAAATTCTGCAAGATAGCAGTAAAAGAAAGAATAAAATGATGGATTTCTATTTCTAAAAAAAAGTTTATACGAAAACAATTTGGCAGCTCCAGAAGTAATACCTTCCTTAAGTTTAAGATAATACTGCCAATTTAGTCTATTAGCTGGCATTAAATGATCAAATTGTAATGAATTACTGTACCAGATATCATAGCCTGCTAACTGAATTAGAAAACACCATTCAGTGTCTCCACCGGATGATAATTTGCTACCAGAACGACAAGACATAATACCATTAAATCCATTCTCATAAAAAGTAAGAAGTGCCTTCTTTCTGAAAAAAGTACCTGCACCATAGAGTTCAGATGGCATCTTTTCGATTTTGCCATCTTTAGAAGCTTGAGGACCTACAGCAAAAGAATGTGCGTAAGTTGAAAACCATTGAGGCGTATTACCTTCAAAAACGGGCTTACCGCAGCCCCCTAAAGCCCCGATATTTACCTTTCCACGAATAATTTCTAACCCCCGAAACAGGTAATCACTGCTCAGATGATTATCATCATCGCAAATGAGTACCCAAGGAAATTGGGAACTTTGCAAGCCGCATAAAGCAGCAAAATTCTTTCCTTGTTTTTGCTCTACTAAAACTTTACAGTTAAAAACTTTTTCGTTTGCTCGAAGGATGTCTTTTACAACTTCAAGAGTATTATCGTTTGAGTTATTATCTACAACAATTAACTCCCAACTATATTTATCGATATTTTGTTGTCTGAACAGATATTCTAGCGTAGATCGGATTCGACTTGCCCCATTATAAGTACAAACTATTACAGATACGCCGAAATTATTTTTTTCTGCAATCATTTAAAAATAATTCAATTAATAATTTTCTAACCCTATACTAAATCGATTATAATGATGCCAAGACATTTATTGAATAATTAAACCAGCTACGATTTGATGTTAAACGAAAGCATCAAAAATGATAAGATATTTAAACCTTTGCTTTTTTGATTATGGGATAATAATCCAAGTAATTTAAAATCTTTCCTATAAAACCCCAATTCCTTAAATTAATCACCTTCAGATGGTAAGAAAAAACATTTGCAAGATATTTTTTTACAATATTGGTATCCGATTCTAGTTTTTTAAAAAATTGTAAAAACAATGGGAATTGCTCACGAAAAACCCATTTTAAATCATTTTTTTCATAACGGTAACGAAATGTCAAATAATAATTCATTTCTTTAAATTCGCCTGGCTTCCAAATGAATTGATACTTATTCGTTTCCAATCGAAATAAATCAATTGCAGCCTCTACCTTCCCCTGCATAATTGCTAACGCTACAAAGCGTAATAGCGCAATCTTAATAACAGCTTTTACATCAAAATCATAGTCCTTATTCTGGGAATTTTGCACTTCAATTCTAGAATCAAATTTTGGAGCAGAAACTGCTACTTTACAAAAAGAATTGTACATAACAAGATAATTCCTGCTCATACTTAATTCATGCAGCCGATAAACGCTTAAAACTTTAGGCAAATATGATACAACCGGATTACACTTAGCAACTCTTATCCAAAAATCCCAATCTTCCAAGCTTTTCAAAGATTCATCAAACGGACTTGTTTCTTTTATCATCTCAGACCGAATAATAAAACTAATTGGAGGCCCGGGGCTTCCTTTAAAAATAGCAGGTATTATAAAATTTCCGGAAGGTTTTACCCGATGGATAATTTTTCCGGATTGCCCTACTAAATATTGATACCCCATCTGAATTATATCAGGATTATCTCTTTCTATAATTTTAGCAGCTTCAGAAAGACAATCTTTTAGAATCTGATCATCCGAATCCATAAAAAGTAAATATTTCCCAGATGCCAATGTTATACCATAGTTTCTTGCTGAGGACAATCCGCCATTTAATTTTGAAAAATATTTTATACGATTATCCTTCTTTGTATATGAAATAGCAATTTTGTCTGTGTCGTCAGTAGAGCCATCATTTATAATCAAAATTTCGAAATCAGAAAAAAATTGGTTTAAAACAGACAAAATCGACTCTTCAAGAAAATCGCTTTGATTATAACATGGAATTATAATTGAAAAAAGTGGCATCTTAGTTGCTCTAAAAATTAATTAGTAAAATCCTCTTTTAATACCTCTTTATAATTTTCCATTTTTTTAATACCGAATTCATTTAAAGCTTTCTCTTTAAAAAAAGGACTCCTGTTACGGAGCATAACATATTCTTCAGAATTCTTTGTCCACCTGTTATGGATAACGCCACACAATCTTGTTGTTGCAACATTTAAACCTCGCAATTTCGCACGTATAAAAAAATTTTGGTGCTCGCCTCCTTTTAATATAGGATTCCATCCTCCAAATGTTTTGACGCTTTCAGTTCGGGCCATAAAAAAATTATGTGTAAGGTCACAGATAGTAACGGGATGTTCATATTCAACTTTACGCATTGTACAAACATCTCCTTTAATGTCAAAAGAAGCAAAGTATTCAAAAATCTGTAAGGGGGGCAAAAGGAGATTAAACTTGAGCAAAAAGTGCATGAGTGATGCTTTTAGCCTTGCCTTTCTGGATTTCATATTGTACTGGATGAAGACCCCGCCTAATATATCCAAATTGTGCTCAATCATTAGATGCCGCATGCATGGAATACGGGTTCTTGGTTCAAAAATAAAATCATCATCACATAGTACAAAAAAAGGGGTCTTGGTTTCCCGAAGCATTGCATTCCGCCCCTCCGCGGTACCAGTATCATAAGGCAAAATGATGTATTTTATATTCAGTTGAGGAAATAAAGATAGTATCTCCTCCTTGTAAGGTACTTTACTATCATCCGCAATAATTATGGGTCCCTTAAACCCATAATATTTAATCGAATGCAGTAAATGAATCAATTGCTTTTTCCGTTCAAGTGTTTTAATTAAAATACTAACGTCATTTAAATGACTTAATAAAAAGTTAGACTTGTTTTCAAATGGTATTAAATTAATAATTTTATACATAGTTATCAGGAGCGTTTAAAAATTCGTTTAACCAAAGAAGGAATATGTCGGCTTTTAAGTAACTCAATTGTACTCCTTAGTTGCTTTATTTTTAGTGCATGTTCCGCATGTATGGCAATAAAAACATCTGGATGAACCAAGGGAAGTATTTCTGGCGTTTCGACTAAACTTAACTGATGATCGCCTTTTACAACAAGGAATAAATTTTGCCGATACCAGCGGTCAACTTGTTTATTCATCCAGATTTGAGGGCGAATAAAATCTTTCATTACATATCCTTTTTGACGAAATTTTTCAGACCAGTATGCCGGCCATTGCTCATTAATATGATTCTGGCCCCCTTGGCCTGGAATAGCTGCTGAAAATAAAATCACATCCGCATGTGTTGTAATGGTTTCAACCAATATGTCGGCTGCATTTTCCGGCAAGTGTTCGGCTACTTCGAGGCAAATACCCAAATCATATCGCTTATTCAGGTCTAATTTCGTAGTTAAATCATGCGGAATAAAATCACTTTCTTCAATAAGCAACATATCCCGATCAACATATTCACCATCCACACCCACTATATCCTTCACACCAAATTCAGTTGCAATTTTTAACCATGTGCCGATTCCACAGCCAATATCAATAACTGACCTTACCTGTACCTGTTTAAATACAATCGGCAATATCACCTTAGCAGCATCACAGGTGTGTGTAATCATATCATGTACATAAACAGAAGTTTCTTTGTATGTTTTGGCTAAACCCATATAAACTCTTTTGTCATTATTCCTGCAGGATATTCAATGCCTGCATGATAGCCCGCCCAATGAAGAGGAGCATAAATTTTTTTTTCTGGCCGGTTATTTAAAAAAGCGCCCCACCATGCAAAGCTGCTGTTGGGGATAATGCAGGCATTTGCATGCATCAGTAATTGAAATTGAATTTCGGGTGCTTCGCTGGCAAAAATAATATCGTCATATCCGCTAATTATTTTACGGGCAAGGTCCAGCCTGTCGCTGATGACTATAATTTTCTGATAATCCTTTTTAATGCGTTCAAGAATGTGTACATACCAGTTTTCCGGAAGCAAAACTGGTGCATTGCCAAGGTCGGACAGGTAAAAGTTCTTATAATCCTCATCAAGCCGCATAGAAACAACCAATGTTTTATATTCAGAAAATAAGGAATTATATTTTTTATAAAACTGGCTTGAGTAACTCTTTCGAATGGAAAATATTTGCTGAAGCTCCTCTCGACGATTTTCGTAAAAAGCAGCGTCCTGGAAATAACCATCAAATAGCAAACCGTTGATATCAATGGGAATTTCGATTCTTTCTTTGCAATCCCGCATCACAATATGGCGATTAACCGGCAATCGCTTTTCTATAGCATTGTAGATACGGTAAAATAATTTAAATGTAAAGAGTTTAAATGGCAAAGGGAGATTGAAAAGTTGTAAGTAATATTTATGTCGATCAACCTGAACCAGGTAATTAACTTTTCTTTCCTTAGATAATAGATGTACAAACGCAAACTGGAACATCTGGTTACCCATTCGTCCATGTAAAAGCACTTTAACCATTTTTAACAAATGCTGCTTTAATATAATGGTATAAAATCAGCAGAAAAAATATTATACTGGATAAAAAACACAATCAGACTTAGGTTTTCCAATGCGTAATTTGTGTAGATGTTTGATAATAATATGCCTGCTCATCAATCAAGTTAGCAGAATCTTCATACCAAGGCAAATGCCGCATAATGTAAGGAGCGGAAGTCCTGAGTGCTTTAAACATACGCTCTCGGGGGTATGCAGACGGTCTGTAAAGGGCAAATGTTGTATCGATATCTGCTTCAAAAGCCATAGACTCCCTTTTGCGCTCAAAAAATCTGGACTCCCATTTTATCACTTCCTCCCTGCGGCAATAAGTTTCGGGAATATCATCGATTTTTAATCCAAAGCCGACTTTAGTTACATCAGGATACTTGTTTAACAAAACAAAAAAAAGTTTCATGAAATCATCTGGACATCCCTCTTCAATTTCAAGATCACTGTCAGTATAGACGTAATAATTATTTTTGAATTTTTCAAACAATCCGGAATCCCATAAAGCACAATATCCCATATTGGGCATATAGTACACTGGATAACTTGTCTGCTTATAAAAATCCAGTAAAGGCTTGTAGTCGGAAGCATTATCAATGATATGAATATTTGTATAGCCTCTTTTTTCCAGACTTTGAATAAGCTGCAGTAAATAAGTTAACCGATTGCGGTTATTAACAATTATTGGAATTGCTTTAAAATCGATATCCTGATATCTAGTGTAATTGAGCTGACTTTTTGTATTGAAAGACTGATATCTCTGCTTTATACTATTAAAAGCAATGAATATATTTTTTTTACTTATGTTAAAAAGGCTGACACTATGATTTATTTTTTTATACAACCTGTAAGGTAAAGTCAGCTTTCCTTTTTCCAGCGTTTCCCGGTAAAATTTTTCACTTATAACAAGCATCCGCAGGTATTCAGACACATACATCTCAATAGCTGCTTTACGCTGTTCCAATACCAAATGCTGATTACCTAATTTGCTACTCATTCCATCCATCGAAAACATGGTTACCGTAACATTCTTATGCAGGTACTTTACATTTTTCTGTAGGAATAAACGAAGAAAAAATACCCAATCGGCAACAATCGACCATTTTGTATCATAAAGTCCAAATTCATCAAAAAGTTCTTTTTTGATTAACGTTACCGGATGGCACAATGTTGCATTCATTAAAAACGGAAGGGTAAGCCGATTGGGCATACAAACGACATCCGTTTTTTGATCAGGGAATCTTCGGGCCATATTGCCATAGATTAAATCGAACCCCTGCTCATCAACTCCGTTTATCAAATCAACCAATACGTTTGGTTCAATAAAATAATCGCCGGAGTTTAAAAAAAGAATGTATTCTCCTGTTGCTCGCCTGATGCCTTTATTCATAGCATCATAAACACCATGATCCCGCTCACTAATCCAAAAATCTATTCGTTCATTAAACTCATTAATAACTTCAATGCTGCCATCTGTTGAGTAACCATCAATAACAATGTACTCCAACTCTGTAAAAGTTTGCGCTAAAACGGATTTAATTGTTTTCTCCAGCCCGTGTCTTTGATTAAAATTTACTGTTATAATTGAAATACGCAACTGTTATAGCTTTACCGTTAATAATTAAAAAAATATTCCTGGAAAGAATTAAATGATAATGAATTAAGTTGGATGCCGTGCATTTGATAAACTAAAATATGGGGTTTAAGAGCTTTCAAAACCGGTATACCCAGGCTTTATGAATTCACTGCTCTTTTTGATAAATAATACAATCCCACTGCTACCCACATTTGATAATAAGCCCAAAAGCAAGACAGAAAAAATCCTAGAAATCCATCCAGATAACCTTTTTTTTTGAAGAAGCTATATTTAAATTCACGATAAGGTGTAGCTAGCATCTTTATTAAGCTCATTCTTTGCCCTTGTTCAAATTGATTTTTTGCTTCAAGTTTTAGATATCGCTGGTGCTTCCTAAAAAAAATACGAAAACTATTCATCCAATAATGATGAAGCACATTTGTTTTTTCTGAATTCAAGTGAATCTCATAATAGTCATAATGTTGTCGCAGTTTTCTTCCTAAATGTGTAATTTTTTCTATCTGAAACCGATCCTTATGCGCAATTAAAAATTTATTATTTCTACCTCCCCATACAGTTCCTTTTAATTTTTTTCCTTTAAAATAAAATTGCCAAGGAACTATCATTGCACCAATATTCTTTTGAGAAGAAATTTTGGCAAACTCAAGTTCAATTTCGTTCGCTAATTGTTTATCAATAAATTCATCTGGATCAATAAATAAAACCCAATCATTCTTTGTAAAAAGAACCATATCAGCCTGAGCATATTCACCAGAAGGCACTTCTTTTTTTTTTGCATTAAAAACTTTTGGAGTATACCGTTGGGCAATTAAAAGTGAATCGTCGTTTGATTCAAGATCAGTGTAAATTATTTCATCGCAAAATCCAACAGATGAAAAACATCTCTCTAGAAATTCACTTTCATTGCATCCTACTATCATAGCGGAGATGGGAAGCTTTTCCAATAATAAAAAATTTAAAAATGCCTAAAATCTGCTTTAAAATGGAAAATCATGTAGCAAATGATTAAATCAATTTCCGAGTTATCTAATCAAAGATATTTTCGACCACTTTATCGGAACAAAACCATGCGAATTTCCAAAAATATATTGACGCCAATTATCATTTTTCAGAACCGCCCCTTTAACCTTAATCTGAATAATATCTTCCAAATACTTTTTTTCTGCATACCCAGAAACTTCGCAATAATAATAGAGGCTTACGAAGTATAAATCTTCTTTCCATGCACAAGCGTCCAAATCAACTTCCACTTTCAAATTATCCTGATCAATAATTATATCACAAGTTTGAAACTCATTTCCAAAACATCCAACAGGAATGCCATTTGCAGTTTTGATCTCAATATTAAAAATCAATTTTACGTTCTTGATAGTCTTGCGCACAATATTAAAGCCAAAGCTGATTTTTTCACCTTGAAAAATTTCAATTTGATTAGCATTACTTTCATTGAAAGAAATATTTCGAACTGATATATTATCTAAATCTATATTTGGAGACAGTTTTCCAACAAAAGCTGAATAATTCTTATTAATATAAGAATTAATGACTGAGTTAGTGTTACCCTTACCTGAAATGACTCCATTATCCATTAATATAGCATTATCACAAAGTGTGTTTATAGCGATCATGTTGTGACTAACGAATAATACGGTCCGTCCATCATTAAAACTGACATCTTTCATTCGTCCAAGACACTTTCTCTGAAATTCATCGTCACCTACAGCTAATACTTCATCTACAATCAGTATTTCGGGTTCCAAAAAAGCAGCAACTGCAAATGCAAGACGTACATACATACCACTACTATATCGCTTTACAGGAGTATCAATATATGAATTAACACCGGCGAATTCCACTATTTCATCGAACTTCTTTTGGATTTCCCATTTTCGCATGCCTAAAATGGCACCATTCATAAAAATATTTTCACGGCCGGTCAAATCAGGATGAAAACCAGTACCAACTTCCAGTAAAGAAGCAACCCGTCCGTTTACATTGATTTTTCCAGCAGATGGAGTTGTTATCTTTGACAGTATTTTAAGGAGAGTACTTTTACCTGCTCCATTCCGCCCTAATATACCTAAAACTTCACCCTTCTTTGCCTCAAAACTGATATCTCTTAATGCCCATACAAAATCAGAATCAGCTTTTTTTGTACGATCATTTACAGTTCCGATTTTTTGGAATGGATCTTCCTTCCCGTTTATACTTGCCCACCAACGTGCAAGATCATTTCGAAGTGAACCGGTTCCAATAGAACCAAGTTCATATAATTTTGAAAGGTTTTCTACTTTAATTGCAATATCACTCATACAATTCTATAAATTAACTTTTACATAGAAAATGAAAAAAGCGAGAGGTCATATCATGGCTTTAGTTTGAATTTATTAATCCTAAAAAAATACTGATAGACCAAGCTTATTGTACCGATGAACTGCAACATAATTTAATCCGATAAAATCTTCCATTGAATAATCATAATTTCGAAAGTCAATATAATTAGGATATAATTTCCCGATACGATAGCCATATTCTTCAAGAAGTTTGTAGAAATCTTTCAGCAGAAAACCAGTTTGTATATTAATCGAACTATATTCAAATTGAATCATATCAATTTTACCCTTTGACAACATTCCATGAAATCCTTCTAAAACTTTAGGCTCTGCCCCTTCTACATCAATTTTTAAAACATTTATTCTTTCAATCATATTATCTGTACAGTATGAATCACCCATCCGCATAGTACATTCATTTTTTTTAATCGAGTGGTGATGACGATTATAAATACTACTACTGTAAAGTGAATTATTTATATCTTCTATAATTTCAACTCTCCCGTTGATATTACTTAATCCTAAAAGATTACATGTAATATTTTTTTTGCCCTTACAATTTTCAAACAATTTTTCGAATGTGCTCGGAACAGGTTCGAAAGAAAAAATCATTGAAGTTGGCAAATACTGTTGTGCTAACAATGTCCACTTACCAACATTAGCGCCAACATCAAATACAACCAACCGATCTTGATTCCTCAACATACCTAACAAAAAAGACTCGCCATTAGTAAGTAGGTCATTATTATTATTTTCATAAATCTTCACATATTTCTTGCATAGCTTATTTATTCCTTTTAATATAATACATTTTCGATTTCGTGAAATTGCAAGAGCGATTCTCTTCTTTGCTTTTTTATAAAAATCATTCATACATCATAAAAAACATTTAACTATAACATTTATCACCTCCCGAAAGTAATTCTACCCGTGTCCTTTATACGCAGCTATTTTATCCTTAATATCATCAACAATCGCCCAAAGAGGAAATACAAAATTCACTATGGAGACACAATAAATTGAAATACCTAGTGGTGTCTAAAACAAATCAAAATATTACTTCGAAATCGTAACATTTACTAATAAAGCGTAACCGCTGATTACTTAATATATTTTCGTAAAAAAGAAAATAATAATTCCTTTAAATATAAACTTTGGCGTAATTCAGCCATTGCTTTTGCATACTTATGTCTTATCAATAGCCGATTGACAAATGATACTTTTTCTTTTTTAAACCTTGCGATAATTGCTTCTGCATACTGTAGTTTGGAAACCGCATCTGCATTTATACTGGTGTTCTTGTCATGCATTCGTGCCAATGCTACAGGTTCTTTCAAATTACCAGGATAAAGCTTACCAAAAAAAGCAAAACGTAACCATAGTTCACTATCCTCATGTTGCTTGAGTTTAGGATCAAAATATCCAACCTTTTGTATTAATTTTTTTTTTAGTGTAATTCCATTCGTGCTAAAATGACCAAAAGTTCCCCTTAACAAGAAATGAAATAAACAATCGGGATCAATAGGCTTATTAATAGTATATAATTTATAAAAATCGGAAGACCCCTTAAAAAATCCAATAGCATCATAAACACCATCTGCATCAGGCTGTTCCTTAAACACCCTTTTTGCAGTGAAAAACCTGTTTTCTAAATAATAATCATCTGAATCTAAAAAAGAAATATAATCACAAGTAGCATTTTTCATCCCTATATTTCGACTTTCTGCAGGGCCCTTGTTTTCTCCATTTGGATGCTGTAACAACTTTACAATTGGGTACTTTTCAACTAAATGACGGCAAATTTCTAACGCATTATCCGGTGATTTATCCTCAACTAAAAGTATCTCACCTACTTCGTCCAAATGGACAGCAGACTCCACAGCTTTTACTAAATATTCTGCAGAATTATATACTGGGATTACAACTGATACTTTAAATAAATCTATCATAAAGGGCAATTCTAATATCCGAACTTGTTTAAATAAAATCTCCTCGGTTATTATTAAACTGTCAGGTTTTTATCAACTACTTATTTTTTATACAGATACATCATCTTGTGAACATAAAATAGCAAAACTGGATTAATTAAGCATATGACGTATTTCAGAAAAACTATTACAATTTTCTCTTTTATATTATACAGCTATTTAATGTCTAAAAGCATTTATTACTTCTTGATATGGCCTAAAAAGAAATAACATACTTTGAATTGTATTCTTAACAAATAAATTAATGAAATAAGGGATTGATTGAAAAATAATTAATTTTTCAGCAATTCATTTATCTGCTTAGAAAAATAAACTGTATTTAAAAATCGCCCATAATCGTTTAAGTGACCAGCATCAATAAAACATCCTGAGTTTTGTCGTATTGATTCATCCGGCTTTAGATAAATAGTTTTCTGACTTGTTAAAAGTTGTTCTAAAAAATAATCGCATTGTTGATAATTTGTAAAAACACTGTCTTGAAAATAAAAATCAGGTGCCCTGAAGCAAAAGATTTCAATTTTTGTTTTCCGACACAAGTCTATGATATTTTCAAGATATTCTTTATCAAACTCATTAATTTGAAACGATTTTGTGCCAGCGGTGCCAAATAGTGTTTTATTCTGGTGTCGTTTAGTTATTTGAGAATGTGGAGCGGTCGTAGCAGGTTTACCGATAGCTGTATCTTCATTTCGATACCGGCTAATTACTTGGAAAGGAGAGTAGTATTTATTGTATTTATAGTAACGAAAAACTGGTAGAATTCTAAAGCAAATTCGATCTGTTTGATCCAAATAATGTTCGATTACTTTTTTATATTCACAATCATTCCAGAAAGGCAGAAAATTGTAAATATGAAATGGATTACTGAAATTTCGTTCCGGATCGAAACAATAATTATCAGTTTGCAGAAATACATAACGCACTCGATTATTGTTCTTAAGAAACTGATACAATATTAAATAATTATCGACATATCCAGATCCATTTGCAGCGATGTTAATTCCTTTAAGTCCTGTTAGCGAATCAAGTAACAATATTTCAAAAGCACCATTAGCCCTACTTGATCCTAATACAGCATAATCATAAACATTATTTTCCTGCTTCATAACCCACATTCGCTTACTTTCGGTCGGATAATATTTTTTTTGTGCAAAAAACCATTCACAAAAACATCCATAACAGATTAAGACTGTAACAATTAGCAGTACAAAAAAAGTTATATTCTTAAGAAAACGATACATTAAAACTGGAAATAAATAAAGCTACGTTGATTCACAAAAGCTCCCATGAAAAAAATGAGTAAAGTAACAATTGCATAACTGCTCATTCTTATAAATCGGTTTTGAATGGATATAAAAGGAATCGTGAACCTCCTACTATGCCATTCAAACAGCAGCATAAGTATAACTGCGATAAATGAATAGGTTGCTGATAATTGGGGCAAAGCTGATTGGTTTTGAAAGATTGATTTTATATACCCGATCGCATCTGTTACACTTGGTGTACGAAAAAAAATCCAGGCAAAACTAACAAGTGAAAAAGTGTAGAGTATTTGAAATAATTCTTTAAAATTTGGTAACGCATGATTCTGCGAAACAATTTCTAAATGAGTTCTGTTTTTCCCGGATAGTAGTAACGGCATAAAATAAACTGCGTGTAGCATCCCCCAACCGATAAAGGTCCAGTTTGCGCCATGCCAAAATCCACTAATGACAAAAACGGTTAATGTATTACGGATACTGTAACGAACGCCCATTTTACTACCTCCTAATGGAATATAAATATAGTCTCTAAACCAACTAGTAAGGGATATATGCCATCTTCTCCAGAATTCAGCGATATCACGAGAGAAATAGGGGTACGAGAAATTACGAAGAAGATCGAATCCAAATAATTTAGCAGACCCTAAAGCAATATCGGAGTACCCTGAAAAATCCCCGTAGATCTGAAAAGAAAATAAAACAACAGCTGTTATCAGTTGTAATGTTGAAGCTTCTGTATATGCAGGGAAAACCACGTCAACATATTGAGCACAATTATCAGCAACAACCACTTTTTTAAATAAGCCCCAAACTATTTGGCGCATACCGTTCATTGCCTGCGAATAAGAAAAAGTTCGAGACTGTGTAATTTGGGGTAAAAGATGGGTAGCCCTTTCAATTGGCCCTGCCACTAGCAAAGGAAAAAAACTTACAAATAAGGAATAATTAATAAAGTTACGTTCGGGTGCAATTTTCTCATTATATATATCAACGATATAGGAAATGCCATGAAATGTATAGAATGAAATGCCAACTGGTAAAATAACATTGAGCATTACAAAATGAGTTTGAATACCAATGACCGACATTGCATCGGTAAAAGATTGAGCAAAAAAGTCGTAATACTTAAAGATCGCTAAAATCCCTACATTGATACCAATACTGAGAAAAATCCAAAATCGCTTACTCTTTTTTTGTTCAGCTTCTGCTATTTTAATTCCGGTACAGTAGTCCAGTACTGTTGAGAATATTAGTAAAAAAAGAAACCGATAATCCCAGCAGGAATAAAAAAAATAACTTGCAACAAGTAATAACAGATTCTGTTTTTTAAAATCAGTTTTCAACAAAAACCAATAAAGTAAAAACAAAACCGACAGAAACAAAAAGTATGTAATCGAATTAAAAAACATTCGGCCAGTTAGTTATAAAAGTCATGTTAAACCCACTTTTTTTGCGAAATACAGTTAATTGAATGGATAGTAAAATTTTTACACCGTATCCATAAAACTCTTCTCTACCTTATTAAAAATTACCACACCCATAAACAATAAAACCAACATTACCCCTGTACTGTACAACAAACTGTTCCAACTGAAATAACCGCTGCCTAAAAAAGCATACCGAAACGTTTCCACGACGCTGCTCAATGGGTTTGCTAATACATACCCTTTATATTTTTCCGGTAGTGAGTTAACGGGATAAATAACAGGCGTTGCATACATCAATAACTGCACACCAAACGCCAATAAAAAACCAAGATCACGATACTTCGTAGTAAGCGAAGAAAAGATCATACCGGTGCCCAATGCAAATCCCGCCATTAACACAATCAATACGGGCGTTAATGCAATCGTCCAGTTGGGATGTAAAGTATCAACACCTTTCAGAAAGAAGAACGCATAGAAACAAAGGAATAATAAAAACTGTATCCCTAATCGCATCAAACCCGATACAACAATGGATAGCGGAGTTACCAAACGTGGAAAATACACTTTACCAAAAATGCCGGCATTAGCTGTAAATACATTCGAAGTTTTGGTAAAACACTCTGCAAAATAATTCCAGATGGTAAGGCCTGCTAAATAAAACAAAATCCGTGGTTGACCATCGCTGCTTAACCCGGCAAACTTACCAAACACGATTGTAAACATCAACGTAGTCAATACAGGCTGTATAAAAAACCATAACGGACCAAGGATGGTTTGTTTATAAGTGGCGGTAAAATCACGCTTTACAAACATAAACAGCAGATCCCGGTAATTCCAAACCTCTTTCAGTTTCAGATCAAACAACGAAGTTTTCGGCTCAATTACTTCTGTCCATTGCTGTGTTGTTAATTCACTATTCATCTCTTTTATCTGACTCCTGTTTTTTTTCTTCGCTATAACCTCTTATCTCCCAACCTCTGTGTTGAACGATTATAAGCACAGCGCATAATCTACTTTCTATTTTTCTCTAGGCCTTAATAAACAAATTGTACAACCCACATACTTCACTTTCTCATGCTCTAAAACTCCTTATCGCTTTATCTCTGCGTTGAACAATTATTACCAAAGTGAATACTCCACTTCTTTCCTCCTCCCTGCCTTTGTATCTCCCTGGTTCAACCATTGTAAACGAAGCATACAATACTTTTAAGAAATCTTAAAATATGTTTTATACCAGTCTACAAATTTCTTTACGCCTTCTTCAACTGTAACCTGTGGACGATACCCTGTTAACGATTCCAATAAACTTGTATCAGCATGCGTAGCTTGTATATCACCATCCTGCATTGGTAAAAGGGTGCGTTCTGCCTTAATACCCAGATTTTTTTCCAATGCCTCTACATACTGCAATAAAGGAACCGGTCGGCCATTTCCAATATTCACTACACGATAGGGTGCAGACGAAGTAGCTGGAACAGGCTGGAATGCATTCCAGTCTGCATTTTTTTCCGGGGCAAGTTGAAGCAAACGGGTAATGGATTCTGCGATATCTGTTACAAACGTAAAGTCACGTACCATGTTCCCGCCGTTAAATAAACGTACCGGCTCCCCTTTTAACATAGCTTCGGCAAATAAAAACAACGCCATATCCGGCCTGCCCCATGGACCATATACTGTAAAGAAGCGCAACCCCGTTGTAGGCAACTGGTAAAGATGACTGTAACTGTGCGCCATCATTTCATTGGCTTTTTTCGAAGCTGCATAAAAGGAGATGGGATGCTCTGTAGCTCCTGTTTCACACAAGGGCATTGTACCGTTTAAACCATAAACACTTGATGTACTTGCATACAACAGATGCTTTACACGATTATGCCTGCATCCTTCAAGTATATTTAGAAACCCGGTGATATTACTTTGTACATATACATGAGGGTAAGTTAACGAGTGACGGACTCCGGCTTGTGCTGCAAGGTTGATTACGGCATCAAACTGTTCCTGTTCCATCAACTGCAAAATACCGCTACTATCTTCCAGTTGCATGCGCACAAAACGATATGTATGTATCGTTTTACTTGATTGCATACAACCAAATGGTAAGTCGGGGTTTGTAATGCCTGCTGCCCGCAAACGTGCATACTTCAATGCAGGATCATAATAATCATTTATCGCATCCAGGCCAACTACTTCGTATCCTTCCTGCAGCAACCGATTTACGGTATGATACCCGATAAAACCGGCTGCACCTGTAACTAAAACTTTCTTCATGTAATTTGTAAAGGGTACTTTAATTGCTGAATCCGTTTGAAAACGTTTTATTCTTTTAACTACGATTTCTTTCTTCGTGCATCTTTTTGCCTTTGTTCCTTCGTGGCAATAAAAATCAAACTTGTGGCAAACCGCATCCTCATCTTCCTGCCTTCATTTCTTCCCGGCAATCCAATATTAATTCTCGTAAGTACTGCATCCTACTCTTCCTTTGTACTCCCTGTCTGCCTCCAGGCAGGCTTCATGTCTTTGCGCCATTGTGAAAAAACTCACAATCGCACATCCGCCACCCCTTCCGGCAATGTACTTTTTACATCATACACAAACACCTGCTTTTCCTTAAAAAGCTGCCAGGGAATTGCAGAAAACACATTGTGTGCTACCGCATGTATAGCAGCAGAAAACACATCAATTGAAATAGGTAACTCGTTGGTAACCTCAACCGCATAATGTGTTTTAATATCTGCAATACTGGCTACAGGATCATATACAATTACCTTACAGCCAAACGACAATAGGGCATTGTAAATATCAATCACCCGTGTATTACGGATATCCGGGCAGTTTTCCTTAAACGTGAAGCCTAATAACAAAACATATGCATTTTTTACAGGTTTGTCACGCAGTATTAAATGGCGTACTACTTCCTGTGCAACATAATACCCCATCCCATCATTGATTCTCCTACCAGCCAAAATAATTTCCGGATGATATCCTGCAGACTGTGCTTTTTGTGCCAGGTAGTAGGGATCCACACCAATACAATGACCTCCAACAAGCCCGGGTTTAAATGGCAGAAAATTCCATTTCGTTCCTGCGGCAGACAATACCTCCTGGGTATCGATACCAAGACGGTTAAAGATCATGGCCAATTCATTTACAAACGCCACATTAATATCACGCTGCGTATTTTCAATTACTTTTGCCGCCTCGGCCACTTTAATAGAAGGGGCTCGGTAAGTACCTGCTTCTACAACTGTACTGTAAATAAGATCAATAAATTTAGCTGCTTCTTTTGTAGACCCCGATGTTACTTTACGGATCTTTGTAAACACATGCTGCTTATCGCCCGGATTAATTCGCTCGGGCGAATAACCCACAAAAAAATCTACATTGTAAACCAAGCCAGATTCCATCTCCAGTACAGGAACACATTCTTCCTCTGTACAACCGGGATAAACAGTTGATTCGAATACAACAACATCTCCCTTTTTCAGGCAACTCCCCACTGTTTTACTGGCAGCTAACAAAGGCGAAAGATCAGGTTTATTAAACACATCAACCGGCGTTGGTACAGTTACAATAAAAAAATTGGCAGGCGTTAATTTTTCTGCTGAAGAAGTTAAAAACAACCCTTCAGGTTTATCAACGGCTAAGACCTGCGTAAGAGCTGACATTTCTACTTCACCGGTAGCATCAATTCCTTTTTGCAGTTCGGCAATGCGGTTTGTTTGTATATCAAACCCTGTTACCGGGTATTTTCTGGCAAAGGCAACAGCAAGCGGTAATCCTACATATCCTAAACCGATTACGGCAATATGTGTAGATGAAAAATTCATACAAAAAAATTATTTATACAGCCCCACCCACCAATAAAAAAAACGTCTGAGCGAACGTTTTGCTAATCGGATTTTACCCATTGCACTGATGAATAAAAAAACAAATACAATCAGTGTTAGTACAAACAAATGTGTAAGCAGCAGGCCCGGAAATGCTGTTAAAAAAACTGTTACCAATTTATATCAGGAATTTATTTTGTTGCCGCCTTTTGAACCGTGGTAATAACTATATCCATACTTGCGTTTGCTGGCATAATAACCATATTTGTACCCATAGTACCCTTTGCTGCGGATACCATTAAAAATAATTGCGGTGTTGGGAAATATATTGGTACGGCACCAATCCTCAATCTCATGCACCTGCTCACGTATGGTATAACGGAAACGGGTTACAATCAGGGTTACATCTACCCGGTCTTTCATCAGTTGTGCATCGGCCACAATACCATATGGAGGAGTATCGATAACAATTACATCATAATGCTTTTCCAGGTAATCAAACAATTCATCCATTTTTTCTTTCACCAGTAATTCAGATGGATTTGGCGGAATAGGACCGCTGGCAAACAAATGCAGGAAACCATCTTCCGTAACAGATATAGGCAGTTCGTTTACAGAAGAACGACCAATTAAAAAATGTGTAAGCCCATGTTTTGGTTTTATACCAAATCGCTCCGCCAGCTTCGGCCTCCGTAAATCAAACTCAAGTAAGGCCACTTTTTTTTCCTGCAAAGCAAAACTGCGGGCCAGGTTAGCAGAAATAAACGATTTGCCCTCACCGCTCATACTGGAAGTAAGCATAACAAAAAACTTTTTACCGGGGTGCTGGTAAAACTTCAGGTTGGCACGCAAAGCACGTATCTGTTCTCCAAAAATGGAGCGCTCTTTGTTTCCAACTTCAAGAATTTGCTTTGATTTTTCTACCTCATCTAATTCAGATAATACCGGTGCGCTCACCATTTGCTGCAACTGGCTTTTCGAAATGATTTTATTGTTCAGAAACTCTTTTAAGATAATAAAGCCCAAAGGAATCCACAAGCCAATAAAGAGAGCACCCAGTAATATTTCCTTTCGTTTCGGACTGATGGGACTATCAGGTACAGTTGCCTGCCGGATAACAGTTGTTTTAACAGCCAGTGCAGCTAAAGCAATACCAGCTTCTTCTTTTCGCTGCAGCATCATTAAAAACAACGACTGCTTTATATTTTGCTGACGTTGCTTTTCGAGCAACGTTTTTTCCTCTTCCGGTGTATTACTCAACAGTTTTTTAGCTTCAGCCATCTGCTTTGCATAATTGCTTTCAAGTAACCGGATATTTTTTTTATAATTTGTAATCTGCACATCAATATTTTCTTTGGCTTCAGCCATCCGTTTCTCCAGTAATTTCAGTTGCGGATTTTCGACTGTAACATTAATGGCCATTCTGTCACGCTCTTCCCGCAATTGCTGGTACTGCGTTATAAGTCCATTCAAATAACTATCTGCAACATAAGGCATCATTACCTGGCTTTCTTTCGTAGCAGGATTGCGCAGAAAAGCTTCTGCCGATTGTAGAATAGATTTTTGCAGTTCAATGGTGTTCAACTCCTGGTCGTATTGCTGTGTTTTAGTAAGATAAATCCCGCCATTAGTTGAGCGGTTGATAAACCCTTTTTGCGATTGATAACGGGCCAATGCCGTTTCAATTGAATCCAGTTCTTCGGTTAAAGGCGTCAATCGTTTTTGAATAAACAACAGACTCTGCTGCAATGACTTTGATTTTTCCTGTAATATTTGATCGTTGTAATTACGCACAAGATGATAGAATACAGCAATAGCTCTCGCTGGCAAAACATCCTTCATTGAAATCGTCAGCACATTGCTTTCTTTCGACGAACGAACGGTAAGCAAATCTGATAAACGAAACGCTTCTTTTTCCGGATCTTCTTCGTAACAGATAAAGGTTGAACCTGAACGGTATTTGTGTTGTGATACAATCAGCTTAGTAGCACCAACCAGAAAAGGTTCGTTCCACTTTGCCTTACCTTGCAAGCCTCCACTTTTCCATGAAAATCCATCCTGTACAGGCGTCCCTTCAAAACGAAGAAGCTCGCCTTTCAAAGAATCAGGCCGTTCCAATACACGCCAGTTAATATTTTGAAACAGTTCCTTATCCTTAAAACGACCATTAAGTTTTACATGATAATTTAAGCCCATACTGTCTACTACACGACGTGCCAGCGCAGGCGATTTGAGAATTGCAACCTGGTTATTCAACGGATCTCTGTTCGAGAACAAAGCCTGCGACATCCCCATCTCCTGGTTATCTTCCACAACAATCGAGGTAGAAAGCTCATATACATCTGTCTGGTACCGGAGGTAGCCTGCTGCAACAACCATAAACAGAACGGCACTCACAATCATGTAGGGCCAAACAGAAAGAATGCGGCGATACTGGATATCCCATACATTCCGGCGTGCATTCCGTTCTGCCAATTCAGCTACATTCCGATAACTAGGATAGGATTCCCATGGATTTTGATCCTTTTGGGCCATGTATTAATTAATTAGATGAAAAGAAAATGAGTGTGATGACAGGTGCTTAGACAGGAGCAGAACAATTCTTGTGAAAAAACAATGCGATGCTGAAACAAAAAATAAAAATAATACTCGTTTACCGCTGCAGATTGGTTAGAACTAACAAACCCAAAAATCTTATTTAAACAAGGCAATAAGGCTGATGATAAGACCTAAAGAACCTGTACCGATGGCGACAAGGTTACGTACAGGTGCATTTACACCAATAAATGTTTCAGCAGTACCTGGCTCAACATAAATGAGATCGTTATTGCGCAGGTAATAAAATTTACTGTGAAAAATATCTTTCGTATTCAGGTTAACCCGGTTGTACTCACGTACACCATCTGTTTCCCGTATTACCCATACACGGTCTCTTTTAGACGTAGGTGCAGGTGTTCCTGCAAGGGCAAACGCTTCGATAATGGTTAAACGATGATTCGTGATAGGGACAATACCGGTTACGCCGGCACCGCCTAAGAATAAAACTCTTCCTGCAACATTACAGGTTACAACCGGGTCTTTGTAATACCGGCTTATCCGGCTGCGGATTGCTTCCTGCAATTCTTCGGGGTTAAATCCGGCGGCAGTAATTTCTCCAACCAGAGGTAACAGAATGGTACCATCTGTTTTTACAAGAATACCAAAACCACCTCCGGTTTGCTGATTCATACCAACGCCGGATCCTTGTGCAGCATTAAACAACGCATTGCCTTCTGGTTCTCTTGTTACAACAGAGATCATGATACGATCCCCTGGCTGTATACGCTGGCTTTGTTTTAACAAAGCATAATTTACCGAATCAAAAGAAGGTTGGAGATCGTTGAAATAAATTGCTTTTTGGGGCGATACACAACTCTCAAAACCAACCACAACAATGCACAGAAACAGATGGAGATAGTTAAAAATTGAACAACGATGCATAGCGGGCAAAATAATTAGTCGGTGTACTTTTCTTTGTATGATTAAAAAGGCGAACAACTTCAAGTGGATGTGTATTACAACTTAATAAATGAACAGCATAGTCTGCCGAAAACTCCTGCCAGGCGGGATGATCGGAAACAACATAAACATTCTGCAGGTGTTCCGGATTATTTATCAATAATGATTTTAATGGATCAATTTGAGCTTCATCCGGGTTCAATAAAAGCAGTATACCCTTATTTATAAAAACAGAACTGCTGAGGTGATGAGAAGAATGTAGTTGTAAGCCAGCTTTTCGCAAAATACCCGACCATTCTGTAACAAGTGCATTATCTGAAGCGAATAAATGTACATTGTAATTATTACGTGTGTAAAATAGTTTCATAGCAGATTTTTAGGGTAAATATGGCTTCGCCACAGTCTCTTACAGAGACACATTTTGGGTAGAACCTAAAGGGGAAAAAGTACAGAATTCTGCAACGGAGCTCTCCCCTTTCACCCGTAAGGGTGTGAAATTTATAAATCTTTACTCCACAATTTTGAGATCAATTCAGATTTTGAAGAGACCTTTAATTTTTTGTAGATCTTTTTCATGTGATGATTGACAGTGTAAGTTGTAATAAACATGCGTTGTGCAATTTCTTTGTACGACGAACCCTGTTTTATATGTTCAATCATTTCCATTTCCCGTTTGGTAAGCAACTCTGTTAAGGATAAATCATGCCGTTTTTGGATTGTTCCAACAATTCTTTCTGCAGCCCTTGAACAAATAAATGCACCATTATCGATAACCTTTTTTAGAGCTGTATAAACTTCAAAAAGGTTATTCTCTTTTACAACATAGCCACAAGCACCTGCTCTTAACGATTCAAGCAAATCCTCTTCTGAATCGCTTGCGGTAAGCATCACTACTTTTACCTCAGGATACTGTTGTTTCAAAAAAGGAATGTAATCTGTTCCTCGCTCGTTTTTTAAAGAAATATCCAGCAAAACAATATCGGGATGGGGGGCCTGCATTGAATATGTTTTCGAGATTTCCTCAATAGAAGAAGCCGCAAATAACAACCTGATATCTTTAAAATTTTGAAAGAACTCCTTATAAAGGCTTAAAGCAAAATAATTATCCTCAACCAGTCCGACATTAATAATCATAGAGCTTTTGCTGTTTAACCTTTACTACCTGAATCGATTGTAATACTAAATTTTGCAACTACGTGCAAACTAAACATTAAATAAGTTTATTATCATTTTTCCAATTAACAAAACTCGCAAATAAGTGTATGTTTAATGAAAACTAAGAATATTGCCGTAACCACAATCAGCATATAACATGATTCAATAAATATTTCGAATCAATAGTTTTAACTCAAAAATAAAATTACGCATATTGTAAGCTGGCATGAAATATAATCAATGAAATACGCCAAATCATCAACGTATAGTCGTAAATAAATTCGTTGAAGAGATTAAATATTTCGTTGAAAAACAAAAATGCATGCAACAACGAATAGATATCTTCATTTCATTAGAAACATCTTCAGCTTGACATTTTTGACTTTTAATCCAAAAGCAAATTACTTTTACTATTATTTCAAAACTGGCTCCATGCAAAAAACAGCAAAGCATCTGTTCTTCTGGATCATTTCATCGATTATTTTATTTTATTTCATATCGCTTGTAAAACCAATCGAAGAATCGATTGAGCGCACAATAATCAACATTATAAGTTTTATAATTTTATTTTACATTAGTAGACTTCTTGTGTTCACTTATTATGAAAAAAAACAGTTTAAAAAGTGGGCATTTTGGGGTATTTCGATTGTAACCGTCATGGCTATTATAAGAACCATTATTGAAGTAGACATTATTGGCACAACACTTTTTTCCGAAAAAACGTTCAGCCAACTCTCTTTGAAAATTAAGTTCGCTCAGTTTGGATTTTACTTTGTAATTGGACATATTTTCTTTCTGTTCTTTACCGTCTACAATATAAGTAAGATGAAAAGCACTTTAGAATTTCGATTGGCCAAGTACAAACTTCAACATGCAGAATTAAAATTAAAGCTACTCAATACGCAACTGGATCCTCATTTCCTTTTTAACACACTCAACAGTATATATGCAATATCGATTCTTGATAACACAAAAACACCTGATTTAATTTTAAAGCTGAGTGATATTCTTCGTTTTATAACACAGAATTCACAATTGAAAAGAATTCCGTTTGCGCTGGAAGTTGAGCAAACAAAAAATTTCCTCGATCTGTTCCGGATAAGAAATGACAAGCCTATAAATATACACATCGAAATTCCAGATCAACTTGATACAATTTATTTAATTCCAATGACGCTCTTACCTTTAGTGGAAAACGCAGTCAAATATGGGAATATTACAAACGACGATAATGAGAATTTTATAAAGATTAAAGTAAAAAATACACAAAATAGAATTTTTATAACCGTTACTAATTCCTTTAACCGCAATAGCTCAAGTAAAAAAAGTACGGGCTTAGGAAATAAAACATTAAGAGAACGTTTGGAACTGGAATATCCTGGTAAATATCAATTTTCTGTTACGGAAACAAAAAAACATTTTACGGCTGATTTAAAAATCTTGTTTAATGAATAAGACAAAAGAATGCGTACTGATTGAAGATGAGTTCTATGCGCTTGAGTTGTTAGAAACCTTTGTAAAAAAAGCAGGTAACTTATCAGTAGCAGGTAAATTCCGAAGTCCTTTGCCGGCTTATGATCTTTTGTCAAAAGGAAATACAGATATTCTCTTTCTGGATGTTGACCTTCCTCAAATGAATGGTCTTAGCTTTCTTGACCAGCTTCCGGTAAAGCCCGTCACAATAATAACAACAGCCCATTCCAATTATGCATCACATGCTTTTGAATTGGATGTAGCAGACTACTTGATTAAACCCTATTCATATGAACGTTTTCAGAAAGCTCTTCAAAAAGCAGAACGTTGGAGCAAGGAGGATAAAAAAGACACCGCCTCGCTACAGGTTAAATCGAACGGATATTGGGTAAATATCCCTCATAATGAAATACTGTTTATTGAAGGCTGGAAAGAATATGTAAAAATTCATTGCAGCGACAGAACCATTCTTTCGCTGTTAAGCCTGACATCACTCGAAACGCAGCTTTCACAAAACAACTTTCTTCGTATTCATAAATCATACATTATTAATCTGCATAAAGTTCATAGTTTTAACAATGAAAATGTTGTAATGCACTCACAGATTAAACTACCTGTTTCAAGAAGTAAGAAGGATATTGTACTGCCAATTTTAAAAGCTTTTAAATAGACATTCAGCACATTTAAGATCGTAGGATTCAGATATTCTTCAAAAGATCTTTATGGCTCTTAACAAGATTGATGTTGGGAAAATCCCATTCAAATGAAAATACTATTCAATAGCTGTACATTTCCGTTCGCTCTCCTTTAATGGTGATTATTGCGGAATTAATTGCTTTACTTTTTTTAAACGGCTTTTACAAATCCAGAAAAGGATAGTAAAGGTTTGATTTTCTTTCATGGTGGTGACCTTAAATGTGATAAAACAATGTTTAAGGTATGAAGCTCTTCTGACTACCTGCAGAACTGAATAATGAAACTTCCGGTGCTGTTTCAGCAAACATAAACTTTCAGAACTACAGCCGAAAGTTTTCAAGCAGATTGCTATTGATTGAGCCAAATATTACTACCTGGGTTCCTTCATTCGGTAAGCAGCTTTTTGAACTAATGTTTGCTAACCGAGCAGATTGTAAATAGAGGGTCAGTTTTGGACTGGCTATAAAAGAAAAACCGCTTAGAATGCATATTCTAAGCGGTTTTATCTCTCTTTGTTCAGATTTTTGCGGACCGGACGGGACTTTCCCATCCAATCTTATTACTTAAAACACAATATGTTATCGTATCCTTTTCGCCTTGCTAACCGAATTGCTCCCTTTACCCATAGTTTCACAACCATTACACGCAAATAGCAAAGATGCTTGTATAAAATTACCGCTTTTGAAAACAGATTGCAAGAAGATAGCACAGTTTATTTCTTCGCCATCCGCTGCACATCCACTATCTCCGTCAATAACGAAGTAATTGCGTCGATTCGGATTTTTTTAAATAACAATTAGCAATCAAAATGGCAGCGCTTTCCAGGCTCCGATGCATATAAAAATTGAACCACTATTCACATATACTGAAAATAGCCAAGCTTGTGCAACGTATCAGTAGGATTATCAATTTTGTGTTCGAACACACAATGTCGCTTAGTTACCTTAAGAGTTAAATAAATTAAACTCTTTTTAGAATAGCTCCCGATTCATACGGTCTTTTAAGTATAATTCAAATTTTTCAATAGCCATATACCGGCCCATTAACAGATCAAACAAGCTGCTGCAGTCAGTTTGATTTTTGCGTGTAAACCATTGCAGATCTGCGTTACTGGCGTCACTCTCCACATACTTAAAAAAGTCAGGGAATTCCTTTTTTAGTTTATCTTTTTTTTGGAGCTGTCTTTTATAAAAGCTAGCAAGTTCTATTTTATCGGCGTCAATATCCTTTGTCTTAAATAAGGCAATATGATACAGGTAAGTATAAAACTCAACCTCAGCATTAAACAGAGGCTTTATTTTTTTGAAAAAGAAAACCTCATCCGATTTGTCAGGAAAATGATAATTGCGGACGCACATATTCAGTTGTTCTTTGTATGCACCTGCAATTTCAAAGCAAGATTGAATTTGCTCTTCCTCTGGCAAAATTTTCTGTTTGCAGACTTTTATCTCTGCAATCATTTCTTCATAAAGCGCAATGCAGGCATTAAGAAAAGGCCGCACATTATTTTGTTTGGGAGTAGCGATCATAAAGGTTGATTATAATAAGTTAATAAATGCCTTGTCTATTTTGTCTGCCATTTCACTACAACATAAAAAGGGAGGCTGCCTCTTGCTCAAACAGCCTGCCCAAAACTTAAGCACAGAGTATGAGAGTCATTTAATACCTTAAAAGTGCGGAGCCCTGTAGAAACAGCACCCCTTGATTTTACTTTATTAAAAACCAACATGAGAATTTTATCAATATAGAGCCACGATCTTATTTCTGCGATGCAGGAAAATATCAAGTGCTTCAACTCATAATTATAAACATTTCCATTAAAAATATTTGTTCCAAAAAAGAACAATCAAATAGCCCAGTATTCTAGTTATTCTTTTTGTCAAATTTTTCAGTTTCTAAAATTGATCGAATATTCATTTCGGTAACAAACTCCTTGCCCGTTACACCCAGAAGTTTTCCGTTTGGGCTAATCCACACATAAGTTGGGAGATATTTATTGGGAAAAAGTTTAGTTGCAAGACTATCTTCAACTGCTACAGTTAAATTTATTGGCATTCCTAGGCTTCGTCTTTTATTTAGGAATTCACTTACTCTTCTTTTATCATCTCCGGAAGTTATACTATTAACAAGTATTATTTTTAAATCCCTCTCAAATAGGTTCTGTAGTGTATCTAGTTTTGGAAAAAATCTTACACAAGAGTTACACCAAGTCCCCCAAAAATCTAGGATAATTAATTTCCCTTTATATTCCTGAATATATACAAGAGAATCTTTTGAATTTATTATCGCTAAGGGAATATTTGGAGTTTCTTCTCCCGTTCTTAAAGCAAATAATTCTTGCGAATACCCTTTCGTTAAAACTGTAAAGGATAAAAACATTACTACAATTATCACAATTTTCATATTTCTTTTTTAACATTAATATGTTTAGATATTTGACTAGTGGGGATTTTGTTGCATACCTGTTAGCTGAATAATATCAGCCGGTAGTGGTAACGCATAATAATTTGCATTGGGTTGCAGGGTGTAGGTTTGACCTGCAATTTTTCTTTGCAGTATAATGTTAGCACCTTCTTTATTGAGCCGTTTGATATCGGCAAATCGAAGACCACGCATGTATAATTCTTTACGACGTTCGGCAAGTATGATTTGTACGGCTTCGTTTGCAGAAGTGGCGATAAGTGGTGAATAGGGTACAGAATTACTCCACCTGCTTTGTAAAAGATTATTGACTGTATCCATTGCCTGTAACCATTGCCCTGTACGAGCCATACACTCTGTTTTAACGTAGAACATTTCGGTAGTGCTGACGCCGGTAAAATACTGGAAGCTGTTACCAGTATAAGAACCTTTGAACGCATATGCATTACCTGACCCTGTGAAGAATGCCTTTTTACGCAAATCGTTATTGTTATATGTGGCCAGCAACGAAGTATCGACCAGGGCACGGTAGATGGCATTGATGCTGTAATTAGTACTCATTTCGGTATAGAAAATGGTTTCTTTATTAAAACGTTTGAACGGTACAGTTGCATTGATGCCTGAAGGAATATCGGCATCGGCATTAAAATTTATAACTGTATTTTTTATTGCCAGTGCTTTGCCGGCATAGACCAATGCGCTATCGTACATGCGCATGCTCAGGTAAGCACGAGCCAGTAAACCAAAAGCTGCTGCTTTAGAAGGGCGCATAACATGCACCGGAAGATCGGGCAGTAAGGCTGCCGCTTCTTTGGTATTTGCCAACACAAGATTGTACCCATCCTTTACAGAACTGCGAACAGACGGTACATTAAAATCGGATGCTGTACGGAGTGCAATACCAGGATCGGTTGCAGCAGTTGCAGCATCGTACGCTTTTGCATAAACCCACAACAGGTTTAAAAAATTATAGCTGCGATGAAAAAGTGCTGCACCCTTTATGTTGTTGTATTGCTCTTTGTTTTGTTCTGTTACTGTAATTTTCTGCAAGCCTTCCAATACAAAATTGGCAACGTAGACCACTTCGTATGCCTCGGACCAATCGTTAGGGTAGCTGTATTCTTTGAGTTGCCAATTGTACAATTCGTTGAATTCGGTTGCGTTAAACACCGGGTCGGTTACATAATAATCGTCGGTTGCGGCTTCGCCAAATATGGGTGTAAGATTGAGATTCATTTTATCGGAATTATCGAGCAAGGCCTGGAGTTGTGGCAGTGTTTGCGGCACAATTAACTGATCATCGGGCTTTGCATCAAGAAACTTTTTGCAGCCTATGCTTATGATATGCAAAAGCAGGAAGCTGCAGATAATGATAACTTGTTTTGTTTGCATGGTTGGTTGTTTTAAAAGTTTGCAGTTAAACCCAAGGCATAGGAGCGCACTGGAGGTTGTGTGCCTTCGTAGTCGGGATCGAGATGTTGTTTGTTTGCCCGCCACAGGATACCAAGGTTAGCGATATTGGCATAGAGTTTAAACCTTACTGCTTTTGTTTGCAGATTGTATGCAAGGTTGATGTATTGTAAACGTGCATGACCGCCTTTGAGAATATGGATGGCTGCGCCGCCATAAAACTGATCTCTATTGGTATTGGCGGGGTAGAGCATTGCGGGTACATGGGTTACTAATTCATCGCCCGGTTTTTGCCAACGATTTGCATACTCACTTGTACCATTGCCTGTACTAAACAAACTGCCATAGTTGAGCGCTGTTTTTTTAAAGTAATAGCCGAGTTTGTAGGATACATTTACGGCAAGCTCGAAGCCCTGCCATGAAAGATTATTAATTAGCGAGCCAGTAAAACGTGGAAGGGCTGAACCGACGTAAACCACCCCGCTTTGCTGAAAACCTTTATCACGTGCTTCGTTTAAGATACCCCGGTAGTCGGTGCTGAGCTGGCCGTTTAAATACCCCTGCGGGTTGCCCTGCGCATTTAAGCCACCCCATTGGTAACCTGCAATACCATACAAGGGTTTGCCAATAACGGGTTTTATTACCTGCCCGTTGCCAAGCAGTGTTGCGATGGTATAGGAAGAAGTTTGGTAATACGCAGTTGTACGGTTGCTGTTAAAATTAAACAGCAATGTACTTTGCCATTGCAGGATGCCAGTAGTATTGAGGCTGTTTACCATTACATCGATGCCATTGCCTTGCATGGCAGCCACATTTTTTGTAATACTGTTGCTTTGGCCCCAGGTGGTATAATCGTAAGGGGTGGTGCCATACAAATCGGTACCGTTTTTTTGGTAATACTCGGCCGTACCCGAGAACATGTTGTTTTTGCTGCGGAACTCGAAGCCGATGTTGAACTGGCTGACCTGCTCCCAACGGAGCGAAGGGTTGTTGAGCGTGTTAATACGTGCATAAGGAAGACCAGTAACAGGATCGGCAGCAATACCTGCTACGGGCAATGCTGATTTTGAAAGATCGAGATTGCCACTATGCCCATAGGTGGCTTTCAATTTTAGAAAGGGCAGCCATTTAACATTGTAAAATTTTTCGGCAGAGAGCACCCAGCCTGCCGCTGCTGACCAGAGAGGTTTCCAACGATCGTTGGTTGAAACACCTACTATATTTGAACCATCTTTACGGGCACCGGCTGCTATTGAATAACGCTGTTTGAAGGTATATGCCACATTGCTATACAATGAAACAAACCTGCTGCGTGTTGAACTTAAACCACCTGCACCCGCAATGTACTGGAAGCTGCCTGTAACAATTGTAGGGTATGGATTTACATGATCTGCAGGGATGAACAACAGGGGATCTTTACTGTAGCCGTAAAACACGCTATTATAACCACTACTTTGCACCGCTCTTATTTCTGCACCCGCCAATGCTGTAACTGTATGGTGAACCCATTGTTTTGAAAAATTTATTTGCGCTCTTGCATTATGGCTACCTGCTGTTGCATTGGAAAGTGAACGGATATCGCCTTTTGGTACCGGATAAGTAAGCATGCCTGTAGTGCGGTTAACCTGGGTAAAGAGGTTAATGAAGCTGCGTGTATTGTAGCTTTCGATGGTTGACAGGTTTTCGGTTTGGGTACCTTGTTGCTGAAACTGGTAACTAACGGAAAGGTTGAAGACTTTGAACAGTTTGTACGCAACAGCCATGTTTGCTATCACATCGTTTGTTTTGGTAACAGAACGGTTGTGCAAATGCTCCTGCAAGGGATAGAATTGCCAGCTTAATAGTTTGGCTGCGCCCACAGTATCGGCCCAGGCTTTACGATACTGGTGATAAAGCGGCAAAGCTGTACCCTCATTATCTGCAAAAGAAAGGTAAGGTGTGTAACGGTTATTGATAGCCGAAACCGCATTGTAATTGAGTTTGCCGTTTTGAGCGTTGACGCCTGTATAATACAACGACAAATCGATTGAGAGGTTTTTAACCGGTTTAAAACTGTTTACTATGCGCAAGTTGAGTTTGTTGTTTGCGGCCGCTAAATGATCGGCCGCCTGATCGTAAGCGGCACTGATGAGCCATGACATGGTTGCCGTACCTGCCCGCAAATTGAGTGCATATTGTTTGGTAATGGCCGGTTGCATAAACCATTTTTTGTAATTGGCTTTGGCATCGCCCTGTAAAAGCGTATTGATCTGGGCTGCGGAATCAGCAGCGGTAATGAGGCCGCTGCGTCTTGCAGCAAATACCTGTACGGCCGGTGTTAATGCAGTATACCGCTGGTTGATGCTGCTGTTGAAATAACCACGACCAAACAAAAACTGTTCGAGGCCGATATAATCGGCCACAGAGAGTTCGTTACGGTAAGTTAGACCGGGGTTAACTGCATAAGTAACGGTTGTATTAAACTCTGCAGCCAGTTTTTGGCCAAAGCCTGCTTTTTTGGTTGTGATAACAATAACACCGTTGCCGGCACGTGCGCCCCAAATAGAAGCGGCAGCAGCATCTTTAAGCACCGTAACTGATTCGACGTCGTTAGGGTTGATGTTGGCAATATTGCCATCGTAAATGAAATTATCGATGACAATAAGCGGATCGAGCGGGCCATTGATGGTACCCAAGCCCCGGATGTTGATGCCTGTTTTGTTTTGCGTGTTGCCGTTGCGAAAACCCTGGTTGAAAGCAAGACCCGGTGTTATATTTTGTAAACGGTTGAGGATATTGGTGCCTACCTGCTGATTAAGCTGTTTATTATTGATGTGGCTAACCGAACCGTTTACTTCGTTTGGTTTTATTTTCTGGTAACCCGTATTTATTAATATTTCTTCGCCTTCACTGATCTTTGTAATTGCTTTCAATATGCCTAGATCAGATTTGCCATATACCTTTATCTCAAACCCTTCGATATTAACTGCCGTAAAAACCAGTGTTGCATTTTCATCAACACCTGTGATAACAAACTCACCATAATTATCCGTACTGGTTGCCATAGTTGTACCTTTCACAGAAACAGTTGCGCCAATAATTGGCTCACCTTTTTCATTCACCAATCTTCCCTTTACGGTTATAGTTGATAGAATTTCTGCTTCAGGTGCTACAGTTTTTTTCTTCACAACAATCGTCTTATTCTCAACAATAAACATGAACGGTTGTCCCGCAAGGCATATTCGCAATGCCTCCTCAAGCGAAATATTTTTCACCGAAACGGTAACAGGGATTGCCTGCTTCAGATCCTGAGTACTAAATAAAAAATCAAACCCGGTTTGCTTACGAATCTCTTTAAATACCTTTTCTAGTGATGCATTTTTTTCATTCAGCGTCACTTTTTGTCCAAGCCCTGTAGCGTAGCAGGTCACACATGCAGCAAAAAGGAAAATAGCTGTCAGCTTCATAGCCTTAAGAATTAATGGCGGTAGTCCATTTCTGCAGCTAGAGAAATGGCGAATAGCAGTTAATAAATGCATAGCTTTGCACTGTTTAGTTAATTAATAAATGAGTCACATTGTTTATTGAAACTGAACTCCGCCGCTCCGGATGCACCCGGGGCGGTTTCGTTTTAGCGCCATTACTGAAAGCGCTATTTTCTTATGTTATATCGCTGGCGCTTATTTTAAATTGATTACAGTTACTTTCTTCCCGTTAATTTCAAACTTTACATAGCCTAGTTTTTCAAACATGTTCAGCACTTTACTGACTGATGCATTCCTACTAATACGTCCACTATAATTAGTGGCCGATCTTCCATTAAACTCCACATCAATATCATACCAATAACTTATTTGGCTCATGATGTTATTCAGATCATCGTCGTTAAAAATAAATTCATTGTTTTTCCATCCCATTACCTTCTCAACATCCACATCTTTTTTTATTGCTAATTTACCGTTGCCAGTTGAAACAGATTGCTCACCTGGCTTAATTGTCTTCGACTCACGAACGCCGACTGACAACTGACGACTTACTTTTACACTCCCCTCCAACAACGTCACTTTTACTTCACGTTCATTATCATATGCATGTACATTAAAATGCGTACCTAATACTTCTACAGTCATATCACCTTTACTCACTTTAAATGGTTTTGTTTTATCAGGTGCTACTTCAAAATAAGCTTCACCAGATATACTCACATTTCGTTCTTTACTTGCAAATTGCATGGGATATGCTAGAGATGATCCAGCATTTAACCATACCCGTGAGCCATCTGCCAACGTGATATCAATAACCTTACTACCTCTCGGGTTTGTAAGTGTGTTGTAAATAGTGATCGGTGTCGAACTGCCACTTTCAGCCTCATAAACAATTTTCCCATCATCTGTCTTCTTAACAATTACTCCGTTCATACTAGCCAACTGTCCATTCGCTACTCTATCTAAATAAACAGTTGATCCGTCAGCAAGTGTGATTTGTGCCCGATTCTTGTCTGGAGCTTGCACATCATTTGTCTTCACAACTTTAGTCTGTGGTCCGTCGTCTGTGGTCTTGTCTTTCATTAACCAATAACCTACAAACAACAACCCAACAATACTTGCCGCCACAGCCAAACGTTTCCACAGTTTAATATTCTTTGTTTTTGGGCTTTCACCGTGAGCAACAGTCGAATGATTGACCATAGCCCTTTCACTATTCGCCCTTTCCTCCAGTTTCCCCATTAAATACGCCCTGTACTTTTCTGTATTGTAACTGTCAAATCTTTCTAATTGCTGTTTTACAAAACCATCGTTATGTAATTGATCAAACAACTTTTTATTGGCAGCAGAACTGTTTACCCACTCATTTAATACAGTTGCTTCTACAACAGTAATGGTTCCGTTCAACTCTTTACCAATAAGCTCACTGATATAAAATAATCTTTCCTGCATGTGTGATAATTAACAAAAGGATGGTTAAAAATTTACAGAAAAACATCCGAAAATTAATGCTCCCATTAAATAGAACGTTTCAAAAACAGGTTTGTACCTGGGCAATCAAAAGAATTATTCAGAAGCGGTTTTTACAGGTAGTTTCAGGCAGGTTCAAAAAAATTGTCAGCAGCTTATTGCAGTTTCTCACTAACATAAAGCAGGCTCCAGAAAAGTACCATAGAACTGATGCTGCCGTTTTTAAACAATGACATACGCAGCAGCTTAATCGCTTCCGATTTATGGTTTCTTACCGTTTGATAAGCCATACCGGTTCGCTTAACAATTTCATCATTTTCCATTCCTTCAATCAACGCCAGTTTAACTACGTTTTTGTATTTATCAGGCAGCTCATCAATAGCTTTATAAATAACTTGTAATACTTCCGCCATAATAACCGCATGTTCCGTTTCTTCCTCACTTACATCAGCGAGGTATTTTATTTCTGCATGGGTTTGCTCATGTCGCTTTTGCATACGCAGCAGATCATAGCAGGCATTCTTTGTTGTAGTGTAAAGAAAAGATTTTAAATGTCGGAGTGTTTCAAAGTCGGGATTCTTTTGCAGCAGCTTCACAAAACTTTCGGCAGCAATATCTTCCGCCTTCAAACTGTCGCCTGTTATTTTCTCAGCAAAATAACACAGCGGTTTATAAAACATACCATATACTTCAGTGAAAGCATGACTTTCGCCTTGCTTCAATGCATCAAGTAATTCCGTATCACCGGTTAGTATCCTCATGTATAAGTTTAGTGGCTTTTGGCAGAGCTAGCTCTCTGCAAGTGAGCATAAAATTATCAAATTAAAATAGAAACAGCCAAACTACACTAATAGCAAGACTGTAAACCAACTTCGGCCGCTGCATTAAAAACAAATAGGTTGTATACCATGTACAAATTATTAAGTACAAAAACTGGTTATCAACGTTATACTATGTTATCATTTTTCTTCAGGACATTTTTTCAAACGGAGCTTCCTGAAAATAAATGCTGCTTATGACAATTAATCACTACTATTCTTCTTTGAGTTGAGGTAAAGAAGATGGAGAATAAAACACTATGGCGCTACCTTACGAATTGGAATCATTGGACACGATGATTTCAGAGAACCTTCATCCCAAACACTGGCTTCATAAAAGATCAACACCCGAACAGGAAAATCAATTGCTGTTACTCGGCCAACAGGCACACAATGAAAGCAGCAAATTCAGAAAACGTTTTAAATCTGTTGTTTATAGTTTAGAAAAAGAAAAACACAGGGAACTTTTTGTACAACAGCACATATCGTCATTTATACATTTGCTCGATACACTTACACATTTTCTGATGCCCGGTATTCACGAAACATTTGCTGCATGTACGGTTGACACGTTGTTATCGAAAATTTACAAATCCTTATACCTCACCTGTCGTGAAAACCTGGAAGAGCTGCAAACAGTTTTTCCGCAGTACACAAACTACGATCACAAAATACCTGACCATGAATGGGCATTGCTGCAGTACAAGTGGAGCAATGAAATAAAAACGGTGAAACAAAAACTCTCCAGGTTAAAAACAGACAAATCATTGATCGATATGTTGCTGGCGTACCTGTACAACATTACTGATTCAAACAAACAGCCAACTATCTCATACCGCAAAATGCGTTATCTTAATGACCTCTTAATAGGCATCAGAAATTTGAAACCAACAAAACGTATTGCCAACCAATGTCCGCCAATCACAACTCTACTCATCTATTTAGACTTTAATACAACAGAGTTCAAAGATTACCTCGTCGATTTCATTTGTAAAAGCACAGCAAGCTTGACCGACCCAAAAGCAAGAATAGAACGACTTTCATTTTTTTACAAGCAGATAAGTCAGTTACACATACGCCCCGGTGCAACATTACGATTGGCCACCAAATCAGTAAAAGAGGATGTAAAAGAGTGGGTAGCACGGGAAATAAAATACCAGGAAAAAACAAACACCATTGGTTTCATTACACCGGCCAGCTTTAACCAGAATGTTTACAACAAAGGGATCTGGTATAATTACAGCGTTGAAGAATTGGCATTGTTCAAACGCATCGAACATGAGGCAGGAATGATCAGCAACAAGAAAATACGCCCCATGATTGAAGACTTCGCAAAAATTGCACACACATCAACCCAGCACAATATTTCACCTAAGAATTTGTACAATCTGTTTTACAACATCGAACTATCTACGATCAACTCTTTGCACGACAAGTTATTCTTGCTCATCAATCAACTTCAGAAAATAAAATCAGAAGTAGTACAGAAACAAAAAGAGAAAATCACAACGAAAAGAAAAGTAAACAAGCCCTGAGCTGCTTGCCCTGAGCGAAGTCGAAGGAACCTCATGCATCTACTGAGCGCAGTCGAAGTAGAGCATTCTTCTTTGGATTTTGAACCTTGTGCCTTGTTTCTTCCTCACCACGAACCAGTAACCAACCTATCCTTTCCACAATTCCTTCAGTCCATATTCGTTCACCAGCTTATAAAGCTCCAGTTCATCATGTAACGTTAATCCGTTTCGGTTACGCAGAAAACTAACTTCTTTATCCAGCACATCACCCAATGTATAGTAGCCATGGAAAGTCAACAACTCTTTCAAGTCATCATTGATTGAAAGTTGATTGATTGGCAGTTGCAAATAAGCTTGATGTTCCATTTCGATGCGGTATAAACGAAAGTCGCTTTAATTGGGTTCTATCTCAGATACTTTGCCAAAAATAAAGAAAAGCTAACACTGGTATAGAATTTTACACCAATAAATCTTCCATCACTGCCCACCTTGCCCTTCATGACCGAAAGACAAAAGGTACAAAAGGGGTTTGCAGATAATCTGCAAAAATTGCTCAAGAAAAAAGGAATGAGCCTGCACCAGCTTGCGGCGGCATCCGCCTTAGAATATGCTCAGGTCCAAAGAATCGCTACTGCCAAGGTCAATCCAACACTTTACACCATCATCCGCCTCGCCGAAGGACTTGACATTCATCCATCGGAATTATTGAAATATTGATTCCTGACTGTTACTTTTACAGCAAACATTAATTACTTGCGAAAAATATTTATAGACGCCAACATTTATCTTGGTTTCTTTAACTCAAACAAACCAGAATTTAAGAAACTCTTAGTCAGCCTAACAGAGTTGTCCGATAAATTATTTGTTACTCAGCAGGTAATTGATGAGATCAACAGGAATAAGCTTGGTGTATTCACTCTATCAGTTGAAAATTATCTTCGACAGGCCAATTTATCACCAACCATGCTGCCTGCACACTTAGATGGAGAAGAAGACTTAAAGGTTAAAACATGGAATGACAAACGAAAGAAATTAGAAGGCGAAGCAACGGAATTAAATAAAGAACTTTCTGCAATCATCACTCAACTATGTGGTGAAATCGCAATTTCCCAAGATACAGTTTCAAAACAACTGGCTAGAATATTTGCTCATCCGTTAAAACTTAATGTTACTACTCTCACAAAAGCAAAAGCCAGAAAGGAGATTGGCAATCCTCCGGGAAAGAATAATGACCCATTAGGTGATCAATTGAGTTGGACACTAATTCTTGAAAATATTCAATCTGTAAGTGAGTTTTGGCTGGTTACAAATGACGCTGATTATTTCACTGAATATGACAGAAAGCTTTATCTAAATCCACTATTATACAACGACCTTGTAGCCGCTAATCCAAATATCAAAGTCAATGTATTTAACAAATTGTCAGACGCTTTAGCAGATTTCTCTTCTAAAGAAAAAGTCACAACACTTCCCCCGGAAAAAGAGTTAGAAAAGATTTCAGCCGAAGAGCCTGACTCTTTGAAGAATCCACCCGGCACAGTTAGAACAATTATTGGTAAATTTTTTGGGGGTGGTATAGGCAAACCTACAACTTGTCCTAATTGTGGCGTAAAAAATTCTTTTACTCATGGAGGGTATCACCCTTCTCAATATGGCGGCCTTACATATCAATATCTTTGCACATCGTGTCTTCGCTATATTGATACTGGCGACTCTTGGGATTAGCAAAATATGCGTTACCAATATCAAACGAGATTATGCGATATGACTACTGATCTTCTAATATACTTTGCACAAAGTCTCTTATCTCATCTTTGCCAAACTCGATCCCATCTCTCATAAAAACAAGAGCCTTTAATTTTTCAGGTTTGTATACACCTTCTATATGTGTATCCGTATTGTAGTCATAAGCAGCGGCTCTTCTTAACTGTTCCGGGTCCATTTGGAAGAAAAAAGACTCTTCAACACCTTTCACTTGTACATTACCCTCCATTTGTTCAATAAATGGTGCAACTTCAGCATTGCTGTAAGGTTCAAATTGTGTAAACAATGGCGGACATGCTGCCAGCTTTACCTCTGTGCCATTAAGTTTAAAATCATTTGCACAAAGAGGCATAGGAATGCATATAAAATAATTCTGAAAACCAAAGGCAATAACATGTGTAAAGTTGCTGCTCGTCAAGTCACGTTTTTGAAAAATATATGCCCGGGGCAGTAGGTTTGCATGGAAAGGCAAACGGTATCCATACACGGCTGCACCTTTTAAATCAACAGCATTATTTAAAAACATAAATGCATATTTATAAAAAGGGAGCAGCTTATCATTAAATAATGACAAGCCCCATTTCAATAATACTTTGTACACAGATAGTGGCGTATATGGATTCTTAACATACTTTACATTAATGATTCCTTTTTCTCTGTCAAGAACATCAATAACGTTATTCTCAAAATCATCAGTTGAAATAACTATAAAGTCATTTCCCAAATAACTTTTAGATTTCGCTTTTAGTTTCTTCCCTGCAGACTTAAATCCCGGTACTCCTTTTTTTGAAGATACTCGTTGAATTGTCCTTGAAATACCCAGGTAACTGGCAAGGTCATTTTCCAGTTTACTAAACTTGTTATTACATGTATCGCACTCGAAGTCGGTAAACAAATCCTTATTACCAATAAGTTCAGATAACAAATGCGAGTAACTTTTAAAACTAACCTCTGGGAATTTTAACCCACAGAAACGACATTTTCTTTCGCCTTTGGGCTTAAGATTTTTCTTGCTAAACCTTGGGTCCTCTGGAAAAACAATATCAAGCAACTCGTATTTTTCATAAAAGTCTTTATACAAATCCAGATAAGATTCATGCGGCGTTAATGTAACATCTATAATTTCACTCATTGCGATGTCTTTAATTTACATTTATGTGACTATAAATCTGACTTGTTACAGATATAAATTTATTACTAAAACCATTAACTGTATTGCATTTCACGAAACTTGTACAAGCCTTGCAGTTTTGAAATATGCAAACATCCCTCTCTTTTTGCTGTCATAAAATTTCACCACATGGCAGTAAACATTCTCACAAAAGAAGATCTCCACCAATTCAAATCAGAACTACTTACCGACATTAAAGCACTTCTACAGGAGGCTCCCAATAAGCCTAAGAAATGGCTCAAATCCTATGAAGTCCGTGAACTCTTAGGCATCTCTCCGGGCACCTTGCAAAACATGCAGGAAAACGAAATACTCATCGGTTCCAAAATCGGCGGCCTCATGTTCTTCGATCACGACGACATCCTGCAACTCATGGCAAAAAACAAAAAGCCCATTCGTCGATATCCCTGAGCACAGGTGATAAGCCTGCGACCTTAGGTCACGAAGGGCTGTCAAATTAATCCTAACCGTAAGTCGAAGGATTAACCATTCACGACTATCCACTAACTACTACCGGCTTTCTTAACTATGAACCATCAACCATGAACTACAAATACCGTGGCCGCAACCATACCAAAAAGCAGAAATGCAATTGCAAGCCGGCACTATCCATTGAAGAAAAGAAAAAACGCAAACAGCATAAGCAGTTTATAAAAACATTCCCGACATGGAAACACCTGTTACCATGCTACTCAATGAGAATGTTCAATGCAGGTAAACCCAATTCACCACTCATCATTGACCATTCACCATCATGAACTATGTAAGGCACCTCAACGCCTTCTTTGCGCTTGTTCGTAGTGATCAAAGGCTTACATCTTCGCATGTGAGCCTTTATATGGCTTTATTCCAATACTGGAACTTCAACCGCTTTCACAATCCCTTTTCCATTTACCGGGACAACATCATGCAGCTTTCAAAAATCGGCAGCAAGAACACATACCACAAGTGTATTAAAGAACTGCATGAAGCCAAATACATTTATTACCATCCCTCAGTCAACAAGTTTCATCTTGTCCGTATCAGTATTATTCCACTGGATGTTCAAACCGAACAACCAAGCAGGTATAAACAACTTGATCTCTTCGGTATCGATAATGATACCGGTAGTGTCCCAAAAGAAGTACCGGCCAGTACCGATAATGATACTGCACCAGTCCCGAAATCGGTACACATTATAAAACCAAACAGTACTAAACAAAAAACAGTGTGTAACACACCCAGGGATTTTTTGAAGGAGAATGGAAGAAATGAAGAAGGAAACAATACTACCCGCCGTGTCCCAAAATCGGTACACGACAAAAATATCCCTTCCCCGGAGGGGCTTGGGGTGGATATTCCTGAAATGAAAGAAGTCGAAGAGTTCTTTACCAAACATAATTACCCCAGTGATGAAGCAAAGAAATTCTTTCTCTACAACCAAGGTAAAAACTGGATGCTCACTGATAAACTAAAAATTAAAGATTGGCATGCCCTTGCACACAAATGGATGCTTAATATAAAGAAAAGTAATGGAGGTAATCAAACCGCCATTGCGAGCCCAGCGAAGCAATCCGCAGACTCCGAATTAAATTATTTGTACGACAGTTTTCTTGAAGGCAAGAAAATCTTTCAGCACATCACAACGCAGCATTTTGAACAATTAACCCTTTTACTCGATGAAGAAACAATGCAACAAGCCAAACAGCAACGCATTAAAGACATTGAAGGGTCTAATCAATACTCGATCGGTCAAATCTGGCAAGCATACTTAACAAATAACCCAAACAATCCACTTGTACAAAAAGATTTGCCCAATGTAATGGAACTGGCAAAACGAATAGCAGTAATAAAACATTTTCAATCACAAAAAAATCAAACCAATGAACATTAGAAACTACACATCAAATGTAGAAGCAAGTAAATCAATGGCACGCATTGAAGAACTACTTGTTGAAATAGGAGCAACCAACATCAACAAACAATATTCAAACAAAGTCTGCACCGGCATCACGTTTCTGCTATACGATCAGCAGTTGCAACAAACATTACCGTTTCATTTAAAAGCCCAAACTGAAGAATGTTTCCTTGTACTTTGGAAAGATGTCAAACGTCCACGTCCCGACACAAAAGAAACACTGCAAACCCAGGCAAATAAAACAGCCTGGAAAATCCTCAGCGACTGGACCGAGATTCAATGCAGCATGATCTTGTTGGGCCAGGCCAAATCGTTACAAATGTTCTTACCATTTATGTACGACACCAAAAAAAATGAAACTCTTTTCGATAAAGTAGCCGCAGGGAGCGTAAAATTGCTACTATAGCAGGAACAATCAGACAATTAATATAGTAAATAACTATATTTGAAGACACCACTAACCCAAATCCAATGTATTTGTCGAAAATCAGCATTAACAACTACAAGGGCATCGAACATCTCGAAGTTGAATTCGCTCCAAGCATAAATATTATTATTGGCGAAAATGGATTTTGCAAATCAGCTTTGATCGATGCAATAAGGTTACTGTACAATTTGGGCGAACCTATCAGAGAAATAACAGTAAGTAAAGACGATTTCTTTGAACGCTTCACTGCTAATAGCGGCGGAAGTTTTACATTGGAAAGAAAAAGTGTAATAAAAATAGCCTATGAATTTAAAGACCTTTCAATCGAACAAAAAGGTGCTTTCTATGAATACATGGTTGTAGACACAACAAATAGCGACAATGATTTTGCAAGGATAGAAATTCAATATAAAGACGACAAAAAATACCCCCTGTTTACCTATAATACAGGGAACATTGAAGGGCAGAGAGCTGACACGAATACCTTCCGGTTATTTCAACATTATTATTTGGGTGCTTTGCGTGACAGCACCCGTGATCTCCTCAATACTCGTGGAAACATCTTGGGTAAAGTAATAAAAAGACTAATCGAACGAAAAAGCTCAGAAGAAGAATTCAAAAAAATAATCCAAAAAGCAAACACTGAATTACTTACAAGAGAGGAAGTAATATCTACTCGAACAAACATAAACGAAAATCTTGGCGGTATTTTTAAACATATTGATAAAAATCAAATTGGTCTGCAAATCGAACAGTCCAAAATTGATTATATCGTCAATGTTATCAAGCCATATTTACCCCACGATTCAGCCACCATATCTCCGGAAGGCTTTCAGTTAAAACAAAACAGTCTTGGTTTTAATAACCTAATTTATATCGCTACCGTACTAAGTGACATGAAAGAAAGAATAATTGACGACAATATTCCTCATTTTGCACTGCTGATTGAAGAGCCTGAAGCACACCTTCATCCGCAATTACAACTAAGCCTCTACAATTTCTTAAAAGAAGCAAATACTTCCGCCAACAGTCAATTATTCGTTACATCACATTCCCCAACACTTACGTCCAAGGTGCCTTTTGAAAACTTAATAATCCTTCACGGAAAATCATTTTGTATTGCAGATTCATTTAAAGAGAGAGTTCAGGAAGCGATCATTCAAGACACAAAAAAAAGTAAACCTTTAACCGAGGAAGAAATAAAAATCAAAAAAAATCAACTTGAAAGATACCTGGATGTTACAAAATCGCAACTGCTTTTCGCCCGTAGCTGTCTATTTGTAGAAGGCATTTCAGAAGAACTCCTTATTAGCGCTTTTTGTCTTGTTGAAGGATTTCATTTGGAGGATTACAGAATAGAAATTGTAAATGTCGATGGTATATCATTTTACCCGTTCATTTTCCTATTTAATTCTTCAAATGATAGCAAAAAACTGCCAAAGAAAATTACCATACTTACGGATGATGATCGCTTTACTTCAGGAGGAAAACCCGATTTCAATTTAGAAAACCTTATTGATTTATCAACTAATAAGCTAACAGATCTGATAAATGGCATTACAACTGGCAGCCCTTGTAATAGAGTAAATAACTTGAATGCTGTTAGAAATAATCAGTCTTCTATTCTGATAAAAGCGGCAGTTCAGACATTGGAGTACGATTTATGCTTGAGTAATATCGAGGCGACAAAAACAGAATGTCGTGAAAATTTCTTGTTTACCTTTCTGGTATCAACTCAGCCCGCCAATTTAAAACTTGTGAATGAATTTATAGACAATCTCCCGAATGAAAATCTCACACCACAAGAACAACAAAAAATCGCTTTACTTCTATGGAAATCATTACCCGCAAAGGCCGAATTCGCACAGGGTTTTTCAATTCATATTTCCAATAATTTAATCCTGGCGAAAACAAAATTTAAAGTCCCGGTATATATCAAAGATGCGCTCAATCATTTAAAATAATTTTATGACATTCGATATAACACCTGAGAGACGAGCATATCTTGATGCAAGAGGTCTCGTTGTTTTGAATGCCTGTCCTGGAAGTGGTAAAACAACCTGCATTGTTCATAAACTCAAAATTCTTGAAAAAGAATGTTTAGAGCAATTTGGACCGCATGCAGGCATTGCGTGTTTATCATTTACAAACAGAGCTAAGAACGAAATACAAGAGAAATATAACAAAGCGCATGGAGAATACCTGAAATTTCCGCATCACGTTTCAACAATTGATAGTTTTATCAATCACTTTATTACGCTTCCCTATTATAATATTATTGATTCTACCTTTAAGAGGCCAAAAATCATTGATGACAACAAGATCATTAATGAATCTCTTCTTAAATATTATAAAGTAGGTGATGTCGTCAAACAATCGATAAAGGCTCCGTTTAATAAATTCAAAAACAAATCCGGGAGGCAGCTTTACTGGATATACGCTCCTTCGGACATTTGGATCGAACTAGATGGGACTTATTCATTCAAAGGTAAACAGCCTTCTCCTTCATCTGTCGACAGTGCCCACTTTCAGGATTATGGTAACGAAATTTTCAAATGGAAGACTACGAACGGCCTATTCACGAGTTTAGATTCTGCATATCTGGCAACTCGTATTCTTGCTATTTCTCCAAGAATCGGCACATGGCTGGCAAAGAGATTCCCATATATAATCATTGATGAATCTCAGGATAATTCGGCTATCCAACATGCACTTTTCGATGCTCTGGAAAAATGTGGGGTAAAGAACATTGAACTTATCGGCGACCCTTATCAAAGTTTATATGAATGGCGGGATGCAAAACCAACACTTTTTGCAGACAAATATAAAAGTTCCGTTTGGGCCGGTCTTCCCCTCAGTAATAATAGAAGATCAAATCAAAGAATAGTTGACTGTTTCAGCATCCTCAGAAGCCCTGCAGATCCTAAAATTTCATCTCCCGGCGTTGTTGATTTAGGTATCCCGATAACAATCTATAAGTACAACGATAGCAATCATCCCGTCATCCTAACAGAGTTTGAAACAAAATGTAAATCAAATAAACTTATCAACAACTGTATTGTTGTAAGAGGAAACCCACTCAAAGAAAAAATGCTTGGGATTACAGCTTCGGTCGATCCGTGGAAAACGACGCTTCCTATTTCAGTTTTAAAAATCAAACATTTGTACGAGACACAAAATATTAAGGAAGCTGTAGATAAATTTCGTAAACTGATATTTTCCGTGTCAAATACTGGCGTCGGATACCATGAACAAAAAGAAATAGAAAAAAAAGCAAAATCAGATTATAATCTCAATGCAGCATTATATTCTCTCCTATCACAATTACCACCTTCCGAAATATCGTTGGAACAATGGTCCAATGAATGTATAAATCTTTTAAAGCCATACAATAACAACATTGACACCTACTTTGACTTTAAGGGCAAAATAAACGGTTACAAAATGGCATCCTTGAAAAAAGAAAAAGTCAAAAAATATTTCCAAAAACCATCAAGCACATTGAGCAATATCCCAATATCTACTATTCATCAAGTTAAAGGCGCTACGCTTGATGCCCTCTTATGCTTTTTTAGTGAAGACAGTTCCGGCGAAAACATATCATTCACTAATTTTTCAAGCCCAATCGGTTTCCCAACTGAAAAGCAACGAATGATCTATGTGGCATGCTCTAGACCCTCCCAATTTCTTGCAATGGCATTCCCTGCAACTATTTCGGACAACGATCTTAAAAATACTTTTGGTGGCGAGATTGATATTATTCTACCGTGAAAAATATAGCCGACCTTATTGGCCGGTTTGATCATTCTTATTTGGAAAGCGCCTATTCAACTGTTGACATTATTCCGCTAGCCTAATGTTCTTTAACTTTCTTCACAATACAACCTTTTTCTTTCACTTACTAAACTCACAAATGCCGAAATCCCTTTATAATACGCTTATTGAACGAAAGGATTATCTCAAATCAATAACAGACGATCATGTACTTGATTTGTTTGACTCTGAAAAATGTAAAGAAATAGATATACGGTCACTCAATAAATCAGAACAGTTTGTTCGTTCAAAACACAGGAAATGCATCAGGGATCTTGAACAATGTAAAGTCGATCATGACGATTATTTGCGTGGAGCCTTTGATGTTTATAACGAAATTGTCATTTATGATCTCCTCAAAGAAAAATGCAATGTTAAGCCGCTCATTGAGTCGAATAAAACGTCACGCCCTGATTTTATAGTAACAACTAAAAGCGGTCATGAAGTTAATATTGATTTAAAAACCTTTCACTTCAATGGCGGCACCTACAATTATCGCAATCTCCAAAACCAACACACACGTTCTAAAATTGCCATTGAAAAACATTTTAACGGAGAAGAGTATGATGAGAGAGATTTAACAATCTATACTTTGCCGTTTAGAAAGCCTGATAAATATACTACGGCAAACCGAAAGGATGTAATTGAATCTTTCATTAATAAAACAGAGGAAGCGTACAAGCAAAAGCAACTTTCATTCAATAACAATCCGGGTATTTTATTGGTCGATACGAAAGTGCTTCGATTCCCTGTGTTTATGCAGGAAGCATTGCCATACTTTCTGTACCCTCCCTGCAATACTGTTATGAGTGGTGCATTATGGCATGCATGTTTTGGCAAAAGCGGTGAAAGGACATTTGATTATGTAGAGAGCAATGGCGCTGTTAATATTGGTCATTCGCTGGAAAAAAACGGAGTGCTTTGGGGTTCCGGATCATTGAAGGCTATTGTGTTTGTTGTTTATTCAGGTGGTTCTACTAAACTAATGGGCTTTCATCGCAGCGGTCCGATAGAAAAAGGAATATTGGAGTGCCTCGGTGAATTGTGTGACTTCATCAACGACGAATGGAACGCTCATCCTTTCAAGCACATGCCTGTTAGTGCTTTACCCGTAGGCATGGATACATAGAGTTGCAGCCTGGCAATCCCACATCACCCAAAAGACAATAAGCCGTTGTTTTTGATTATTTTACAGCCTTAGATTAATTGACAAGACTTAATTATACATGCCAACACTACACTGGATAGGAAAAGATAAAGTTATTAACCATCATTTGGATGTACCATATCGTGTGCTGGAACACAGTTACGGATTTGACAATGGTAAACAGACCGACACTGAAACCAATAGCGGAAATAAAATAATTCATGGCGACAACCTCGAGGCCTTAAAATCACTTTTGCCCGAATACGAAGGAAGAATAAAGTGCATTTACATAGACCCGCCTTACAACACGGGCAATGAAGGATGGGTATATAACGATAATGTTAATGACCCCAAGATAAAAAAATGGCTCGGGCAAGTGGTAGGCAAGGAAGCAGAAGACCTTACAAGGCATGACAAATGGCTTTGTATGATGTATCCTCGATTAGTTTTGTTAAAAAAATTATTAACTGATGATGGCTCTATTTGGATTTCTATGGATGATAGTGAATCTCATATGTTACGTATCATTCTTGATGAAATTTTTGGTGAAAATAAATTTATAGCATGTAATATTTGGCAAAAAAGATATTCTAGGGAAAATAGGCAAGCAATTGGCGATACTCATGAATTCATTTATGTCTATGCAATGAATCCAGAGAAGTTCAAAAATCAAAGAAATAAGTTACCGCTTGGGGAAAAGCAATTAAAAGTTTATAAAAATCCTAATAAAGATAAGAATGGCCCATGGCGAGCAACTTCGTTTTCAGCTCAAGGTTTTCGACCAAATCAGATGTATGAAATAGTATCTCCAATAACAGGAAAAAAATTTAGTCCTCCAGAGGGGTCTTGTTGGAAGAAAATCGAATCGGAATATTTTAAACTTCTTGAAAATGGTTTAATCTATTTTGGAAAAGATGGGAATGCTATGCCTCAACGAATTCAATATTTAAAAGATATTGAGGGAATAGCACCATGGACATGGTGGCCGCATGAGGAAGTGGGGCATACCGATGAATCAAGAAAAGAAATTCAAAAGATATTGGGTTCACAAACTGCGTTTGACACTCCCAAACCTGTACGACTAATTGAAAGAATTGCACATATTGCATCTAATAAAAATGATATTATCCTTGATTCTTTCGCTGGTTCCGGCACAACCGCCCATGCCGTTCTGAGCCTCAACAAACAAGATGGTGGTAACCGGAAATTCATTTTAATAGAAATGGAAGACTATGCCGAAACCATTACCGCCGAAAGGGTAAAACGGGTTATCAATGGCTATGCAGATAAAGAAGGAACGGGCGGCAGCTTTGATTTTTACGAGTTAGGCAAACCTATTTTTCTGGAAGATGGTAATTTGAACGAACTAGTGGGTGAAGAAAGAATAAGAAACTATGTTTTTTATACAGAAACAAAGCAGCATCTTGCCAATACAACGCATAAAGACAATCACTATTTTTTAGATAAGTATAACGATACAGGCTATTATTTTTTTTATGAACAGGATGGTATCACCACATTAGATCATGCCTTTTTATCGACTATGAAAACCAAAGCCGAACAATATGTTATTTATGCCGACAATTGTTTGCTCACCAAAGATTATATGCTTAAGCATAATATTATTTTTAAAAAGATACCAAGGGATATAACCCGTTTTTAAACTATGTTACAGAAGCAATTTGCCGATATAATTGAACTCATAAAACAGTCGAAAGCTGCGGCCATAAAAGCCGTTAACACCGAACTGATAACCCTTTACTGGAATATTGGCGAACATATCAGCAAACGGGTAGAAAGTGCAGAATGGGGACAGTCTGTTGTGGAAGAACTGGCAGATTATATTCAACAAAACGAACCAGATTTGAAAGGCTTTTCCGATAAAAATCTCTGGCGGATGAAGCAGTTTTATGAAGCTTATAAAGATGCCCCAAATCTCTCACCACTGGTGAGAGAAATTAGCTGGACAAATAATCTCACCATTCTGGGCAGAGCCAAAAGCCCGGAGGAAAAGGAGTTTTACCTGAAACTTTGCATACAGGAGAAATACAGCAAACGGGAACTGGAAAGGCAAATTGACAGTGGCATTTTTGAAAGGGTAATGATTGGCAACCAAAAACTCTCACCAATGCTGAGAGAAATTCATCCCAACATTATCAACAGCTTTAAGGATAGCTATGTATTTGAATTTTTGAACCTGCCCGACCCTCACAGTGAAAGCGATTTACAAAAAGGGTTAATCCGGCAAATGAAAAAGTTTATCCTTGAACTGGGTAAAGATTTCCTGTTTATTGGCGAAGAATATAAAGTGCAGGTAGGCAAAAGGGATTTTTATATTGACCTGTTGTTTTACCACCGGGGGCTGCAATGTCTTGTTGCATTTGAAATGAAAAAGGAAAAGTTTGAGCCGGAGCATTTGGGAAAAGTAAATTTTTATTTAGAAGCATTGGACAGGGATGTAAAAAAGGAAAACGAAAACCCAAGTATTGGCGTTTTACTTTGCAAGGATAAGGACAGCGAAGTGGTAGAATATGCGTTGAGTCGCAGCCTTTCACCAACAATGGTTTCTGAATACAGAACACAATTGCCCGATAAAAAATTATTGCAACAAAAGTTGCATGAACTATTTGAAAATAATAACGAAACAGAGTAATGGAATTAAAGCCATATCAACAGCAGGTAATAAATGACCTTTCATTGTTTTTGGAACAAGTACAGGAAACCAAGGACACAAAGGATGCATTTCAGATTTTTTGGGCGAAGCATCCAAGAACACCATTACAGCCATTTTCAGGAACAGCCATTGAGCCTTATAAGAATAACGTACCGAAGGTTCCAAACATTTGCGTAAAAGTGCCCACAGCAGGCGGTAAAACTTTCATTGCCTGCAATGCCCTGAAAACAATATTTGATGCGTTTGAGTATGACAGGCCAAAAGCAGTTGTATGGCTTGTTCCTTCTATTACTATTTTAGACCAAACTATAAAAAACCTCAAAGACCCATCACACCCTTACCGCCAAAAAATTAATTCTCATTTCGGTAACAAAGTAGAAGTATTTGACAAAGCTGCACTATTGCAGGGAAGTGGTTTTAATGCAACAACTATAAAGGAGCAATTAAACATTATGGTTTTTAGCTTTGATAGTTTAAGGGCTAAAAACAAAGAAGACAGAAAAGTTTTTCAGGAAAACGGCAACCTGCAATCATTTGAAAATATTTTAGGTAAAGACACAGAAATAACATTGGGTGCAGTAATTAAATACTTGAACCCTGTTGTAGTTGTTGATGAAAGCCACAATGCCGAAAGTGATTTAAGTGTTGACATGCTTAAAGAACTCAATCCCTGCTTTATCCTTGACCTTACTGCAACGCCAAGAAATAACAGCAACATCATTAGCTTTATTGATGCCTTGGAATTGAAAAGGGAAAACATGGTTAAACTTCCTGTTATTGTTTATAATCATCAGGACAAAACCGAAGTAATCAATTCTGCTTTGCAATTACAGAAGCGGTTAGAGTTACAAGCCATCGAAGAAGAAAAGAAAGGAGGCAAATATATCAGACCAATTGTTTTGTTTCAGGCCCAGCCAAAGAACGCAGAAGATAATACTACGTTTGAAAAACTGAAAGAAAAACTGATTGAACTAAAAATACCAGCAGACCAAATCAAAATAAAAACTGCAAACATTAATGAAATAAAGAATGAGGATTTAATGAGCAGGGATTGTGCTGTTCGTTATATCATTACAGTAAACGCATTAAAAGAAGGATGGGACTGTCCATTCGCTTATATCCTTGCTTCGTTAGCTGATAAAAGTTCGGCAGTGGATGTAGAACAAATTTTAGGGAGGGTTTTAAGGCAGCCGTATGTGATGAAGCATACTTTTCCGTTACTCAATTTGAGTTATGTATTAACTGCTTCTTCAAAATTCCTTGATACGTTGGATAATATTGTAAAAGGATTGAATAAAGCAGGTTTCAGCGATAAGGATTACAAACTGGCTGACCCTGCAATGATAGAGGAAGCAAAGAAACAAGAGCCATTAACACAGCTTACAGTTTTTCCAACAACAGAGCCGGAAGCAGTAGAAGATATTACTGCGGATATTGACACTTCTAGAATAACGGCATTGGAAGAAACAATTATCCCAACAACAACCGTTTCACAAATTGAACAAACAGCGATTGAACAAAATAAAGCATTTGAAAAAACAGTTTCCGAAATGGAAACAAACAACAGCATATCATTACCAAACGAATTGCAAAAATTAGTGAAAACATTTAACGTAAAAGAGATATTCAAAGAACAAGCCGGTCAAATTAGTTTGCCGCAGTTCTATTTGAAAGTTCTTGGCTCCGATTTGTTTGGAGCAAAAGAAGAACAACCTTTAGAAAAAGAAAATTTACTGGAAGGCTTTAAATTAAGCCAGCAGCCAACAGATATTATTTTCGACAGCATTACATCAGAACTTTACAAAGTTGATTTGGATGAAACAAAAAAAGAACATACACCAACTTTTGTAAGACTTGACGGTGATGTTAAGGAAAGTGTTATGGCTTACATTCTTGACCCAACAAGAAAAGAAAGCCGGGTTAAAAATTTTACAAAACGAATTATGGACATTATTGGCAACATGTACCCAATTCCTGATAAAGAAATTGAAAAATACATTAATCGAATTCTGGAAGATTTTAAAGATGAACAATTCAATGACTTCGCCAATAATGAATATACATACACTGACAAAATAAAAAACAAAATAAAATCATTGTCAGAATTATTTGCAGAAAAGAAATTCAAAGACTTTCTGGACACGGACAAAGTATTTATCAAACCAGCATTTACATTGCCTTCAAGTATTGCACCGGGCGACACAGCAAAAGATATTACAAAGTCACTCTATGAGAAAGAAGGCAGCATGAATGGTTTCGAAGAAAGAATCATTAATGAAATTGCAAACCTTGGCAACATTGCTTTCTGGACAAGAAACATTGAGAGGAAAGGATTTAGAATAAATGGCTTTTTAAATCATTATCCTGACTTTATCATCCAGACAAAAAGCGGTAAAACCCTTTTATTAGAAACAAAAGGTGATCACTTAGACGCAGAGCAAAAAATTAGACTTGGAAACCTTTGGGCAAGTAAAGCAGGAAACAATTACCGCTACTTTATGGTTTATGAAAGGCGGACAGTTGATGGTGCATATAAACTGGACGATTTTTTAAATATCATCAAGGACATTTAGCCGACCGGAAAAGCCAACCTTGCAAAAGAGCCTGCCTCGTTTCTACGCTTCCGGGGCGTATCGGTTCCGATAAAGAAGGCTATTATCAGATCAACAAGATTCCCCTTTAATGTCGGTTTACCCGTCAGAGATCATGTCGGACAAGATGTCGGTGTAAAGCACTAGACCTGTATTATAAATAAATGGTTTGCATTATCTATAAGAAAATACTGTTAGCTGAACCGGCATCGGTTTCGGTGTAAATCCTAGCCGATCTCGGCCATCAGCCTTTTTAAAAACTCCGGCGGCATCGTTCCCTGGCATGGCGCTGTAAACGTTGCCATGCAAGAACTCAGCCGCCTCCACACAAGCCGCATTTCCCTGATCTGTTTTTCGATCTATTGCCGTAAGGCCATTTGCTTTATCCTGTATGAATTTATTATCTGATTGTTTGTATCCAGGATAAACCAAACCGCCTTCCGTCTATTCAGCTTCACGTTTTCTATTACCACTACTGCCAGTACTTACCCGGCCGCAGCGGCAGCAGAGCCGCCCACTTGCGTCCGTGTAACAACTGGCAATCCCTGGCTTCCTCTCCCTCCGCACAATGCTAACCCTTCTTTCTATTTTGTGTGGCGAAGCCACAGTTTTATTTAGTTGCCAGCGCCGTTTCTCTCTGCTGTCAAAATCAGGAAAAAAGGTGTGCGGTCTCTTTCCCTTGCCATCAAAAACACATGCCAGCCCAAAGCAGTAAAGTCACTCCATTTCACTTCATGTCTTAACTGCTTTGCCCTTCGGGTTGATAAGACTGTCATGGTTTTTGGCTGCGGTCTTTCGCTGCACTCCGGCCTGTCTCTGTCTGCTGCAAAGCTTGCCTTCACACAGCTCCAATCACATAAGCATTGCAGCATCCAGCAGGCCTCCACCAGTAGGCGCCACCTGCCGGCCAGCCAGCCACTTGCTTTTTGTTTCGCCTCCGCTATCGCTACGGCTGAGTAATTAGGTTGTAAAAGCATTCTGGTGTGCCTTCTCCTTGCCCCGCCTTTTATGGGCGGGGCTGCGGCTCCCGGCCCATCCGGTCTGGCTGGCGTGGCGTCATGGTGGCGACCGGCGAAACCTACACAGCAAAAATCCTTCGCTATTGCAAGCAAGCCATCCCTTCTTTTTGACTGCTTCCGGTTCGCCTGCCAGTCAGCTATTGTGCTTAGTACAACTTAAAAATGTCACCCGAATCACCCCTCGTAATTTGTCCTTTTTGAAACGAGACCTGTGTTTCAAATTTGGATTCGGTACCTGTCCTTTCCCGTACAAATCGATTTTTTTAATCTTACAAAAAATTAAATTATGTCAAACGAAATTTATTTAAGAAAGAGTGCTTATGAAATTCTTATAAGCAGATCATTACCAAGCCCCGAATCGTCAATGCACATGAAAGCAGTTAATGCTTATTTCCATTTCTGTAATCTTGAACACTCGGGAAAAACTAATGCAGCGCAAAAACAATTTGAAGTGCTTAAAGCCTATCTCGTAAAAGCAATTGAACGGTTAAGAAAAAGAATACGAGGTAAGATTCAGAAACAATCATTAACGGATCTTATTATTTTGACTGAACTTGTTATTTCTCTTTGGCAAATCGATGACATTATTCAACAAGCATTAGAAATAACAAGGCCACTTCTTCTAAAGGAGTAACAATGAAATGCTGTCACAATATTGTCTTCAACCCTCCTGATATGTTGAATAGTTGTTGAATTCTTTGCGAAACAGTTTTATAAATTTATATGTTCACTTTTTTTAATAACGTAAAACTTAATCACTATGGCTAAATCTGAAAAAACGTCGAAGACCGTTGCATCAAAAGCTGCAAAGATTCTAAGCGATCCTAAGTCAACGAAAGCAATGAAAAGCGTTGCCGCATCTGCTTTGACACAAGCACCTAACAAATCCAAGAAAAAATAATCTTCGCATTGTTAGTTCGCAAATGAAGGAAGGCTTATCGTCTTCCTTTTTCTTTTCCATTTGAGCCTCATCCTTTCCAATAAACCAACTATGGCCAGCCAATAGGCAAGTTATGCTCCAATAGTCGGCAAGGTCTGCTCTCCACTTTGTTCCGTTTGCCCTCCGGGTTTTTGCAAAAAAATCTCCACCTTCCATTTCACCTTGCTTCGCTAATCTATGTTCATTTCAGGTAGTATTTTTTATGCAAAAAACCTTGCCTTCCTGCCCACGCTGCATTGTGGTTGCCTATCGCTGGCCAAATGTGGTGTCTTGCCGCATAGCAAAAAACAGCGGTACAAAATTTATGATGTATCCAATGATTCGTTGCTATCATCAAAATGCTTCCATTCCGCAACATTCATTTTTCATTCTTTGTAAAGGCAACAACGCTGGTAAGCCTTCCTTAACTCCATGGCCTAATTCATTTATTGCCACTTGCTCAAATGAAGAGTATTACAAATTCTTTTTTTGGCTGGTCTATGGTTTGCATCAGTCAGGTAAGTTTAAAGTGCACCAGCGTGGCTCTGTTATTCCTTACATCAATTTAGAAGATGTCCGCACATGCATTAGGGAAGTTGCTTTACTCATCCATCCCAATTGGCAACGCTTTCAGGAAATCCTTTCTGCACTTGAAAAATGTAATCAGCTAAAATCAAGTCTTGCACAACAGATCATTGCAACAGAAAATTTGCAAAAGGCGTTACTACAGCAATACTTCAAGCAAATTAAAAATGCCCCTAAATAAGGGGTGTTATGCTGACAGGACAACTAACAATTTTCAGGGGACCAGTTACAACAATGTTAAGCCGACCACCAAAGCAAGAACTACCCAACCAATTGAAAAAAATAAAATCACCGCCAAGTTAGCTACGGGGCACAGACCTCAGCGGCGCAGCATAAACACATAGCCTACACACAAGCCCTTCATTTATACAGCCCGCCACAAACCCTTCGCTTTTATTGGACGGTCATTTTATTTTTTAATCCTTCAATTGTTTGTTATGGCAGTCCTTGTTAATCGTTGGTTCGTTGGCAGCATCTGGGTTTCATGTTGGCATGTATCACCCGGCGTGTTTGTATTTTCATCTGTTCTTGGTTGGTCTTATTCTTCATCTTGTCAGCCTCCGTTTTAAGGGGCTTTCGCTTGAAAACAAAAAAGCCCGGATAAATATCCAGGCTCGATTCACTTCAGATCACCACAATCGAAGCAATTATTTTTTCATTCGTTTTGCAAGAAGCTTCAATAACAAAGTGACTGCAAAACTCACTACTGCACCAACTGCTGCTAACACTGCAGTCTTAATAATATCTTCGCTGTTGATATTTGCGAAGATTGAAAGCAACGTTCCAGCAGCAGTTCCCGCTTTCGTTGTATTATCAAAGTACTGTTGCATTATTCTCCCTCCACTGCAGTCTGACTAACTGCACTCAATACACCACTGGCCACAGCTAAGTAACCAGCCACTTTAATAATCACCGCAGGCAGCGCCACTGGTGCAGCTACAATTGTTGTGGCCACGGCAGCCAATGCAAGACCAATAGTTCGAAGCTTCTTGAAGAATTTTGGTGTTGGTGCTTGCACACGTTGAATTAGTTGTTTCATCAGTTTACAGATTTTATAGTTAGAAATACTTTGTTTCCTTTCTCAAACTCAATGGATGTAACTGCAAGCAGCTTCTTTAGTGCAAGCATTGAGTTGTTTCCTTTTCCTTCACCGGTACAAATAGAAACCGGAGCGACACAGCCTTGCAGTTCTTTTAATGCATCATTTGCGGCATGCAGTAAAATCAAATGACGTTTACCTACATTATTCACAAGTAAATGATGCCCGAACCTTGGACTGTATCGCTTAGTCAGCTCATATCTTCCTTCCGGAATGCACGACACCTTTTGTTTGTTATCAAGCCAAGGCAGTTCAATGGTAAAACATACCCGCTTGTTATTGTGGAGCAACTCTCCGTTCGTGCCGTCAGGAAAATATGTTCTGATCAATTCCAGTTCCATCTTTCATAGGATTTTAAGATTAAAAAAACGGACGGTTTTCATTCGCCATTCACGACTAAACTCCACCATCAACTTTCACAATGTTCAACGCATTGTAAGCGCCATTTTTCAACGCATACATCTGTCCGTTTACTTCCTGGTAAAACTCAATACCGAGAACAAGGAACAGCGGCTTAGTGCTGTTAGGTGTAACTGCATTGGAAAGATTGATCGCCGCACTTGCAACCGCATCCCATGGGAGTATTGCAGTTGCCTGTGCATCCGCAACGAATGCTTCATTTTCAAAATCGATCTCAGCTCCTGCAGAGATGAGTTTGAAATGTGTTGCACCACCGGGCGCTGCAATCATGTTCAACGGAACGAATGAAGGCATGTTCACTACAAGTGTTCCAGCCGCACGATCAATCGTTGAAGTGAATGGCGCATAGATAGTGGTACCAAGTTTGCCATTGATGTTGAAATCAAAACCCTGTAGGAGTTCCGCTTCGCCATCGATCACATTGCGCAAACCACGAGGGTTTGTTGCATCTTCCTGGATCACTTTTACAAATGCTGTTGTTAACCGGCTCACCATTTTGCTGTCACTGGAATTCTGCAACAGACCACGGATGGATGTTCGCAGAATCTTTCCGGCTTTACCAGCCCGGCCAAACTCTGCACCATTTTCACGGGTCCGCTGAAATGCAGGATCATTGGCGATACGGTCCGCAGGAACACCGCCTTTCTCACGGGCTAAATAACCATCTTGACTTTTGTAAAAGCTGATATCGCCAATGGTTCCATCGAGCTTAATAATTCCTCTTTGTCTTGCCATAAGATTTGGATTGTTTTAATTTGATACAATTTGCAATTCACTTACCCGACGCCTGATAAATAACTTTGCATTGTTTACATCACAATTTTAGAATGAAGTATTCAACAGAAAAAACAAGCGTTCCGAACGTGCAGGGTTATGCAGCAAACGATCCCAAATCGCATAGTCATTTATGCAAAAGACATTATGAATATCACCGGCCGTAAAGAACGGGCCGCCAGAAAACTCATTGCTAAAATCAGGAAGGAATACAATAAACCGAACGGTACGTTTATTACTGTAAAGGAGTTTTGCGCTTACACGAAAATCGATGAAGATCTTGTTAAGTCCTTCCTCATTTGAAGCATACCAAAGCCTGGGATAAAGCATGGATAGTGCATGAAATAAAGAAATGACTGGCCTAAGAGCCAGTCATTTCTTTTACTACTGATGCTGATTTGAACTTATCACGAAGGGGCTGCATATCTGCACTCACTTTCTTATCCAGGATCTTCGCATAATGCTGTGTAGTCTGGAGTTTTTTATGCCCGAGCATTTTACTTACACTCTCAATCGGCACACCATTCGTTAAAGCAACTGTCGTTGCAAATGTGTGCCGGGCTATATGGAAAGTGAGTTGCTTTTTGATCTCACATAAATCAGCTATCTCTTTCAGGTATGCATTTGCTTTTTGATTAGAAGGAATCGGTAACAGCTTCATCTTGTTGCATACTTGCGGATGATCCTTGTATTTCTCAATGATTGCAAGTGCCGGTGGAAGGAGTGGTATTCTGCTGGCAGTTTTTGTTTTCTGTCTGCTTGTATAAATCCATCTCTCACCATCAATCCCTATGGTGATTGAATCCTTTGTAAGATTAGCTACATCAATAAAAGCAAGCCCGGTATAACAACTAAATACAAACATGTCACGTACATGCTCCAGTCGTACTATTGTAAATTCTTTCGCTTCCAGATTTTTCAATTCAGTTTCAGAAAGGTAAGGTCGCTCTGTTTGTTTTGTTTTAAGCTTGTAACCAAGGAAAGGATGTTTCTGTAACCAGTTCTTCGCAACACATTCGTTGATGATCTTCTTTAAATTCTTTATGTACTTCGCATTGGTATTGAGATCAATCTTTTTTTGGGTTTTGAGATAGAAATCAAAGTCAGAGATGAACTCGATATTCAACTCCCTTAAACCGATGTCAGTACGTTTGTACTTGTACAGCAGAAAGTCTTTAACATGCTTTCGGGTAGTTTCATATTTCACCCAGGTAGCACGGGAATATTCCTGCCCAATTAAAGCCGCTATATCCTTGTTGTGTTGCGTAATAATCTCTAACAACATTCTGGGCTTTTCAACAACACCGGTATAAGCTCGTTTAATTGCATCAGCAGAAACAAACTCGCTGGCAGATAACAGCCTGCTATAACAACCAACAAGTTTGCCTTTTATAACTGCAAGAAAGTTATTCAACTCTTTTGCTTCAGTACCCTTTGCGGTGCTGAGTTGATTTTTTGCATCCCATTCAAACGGAGATACTGTTCGATGTGTAGAGATTTCTGCACGTTGCCCGTTGACTGTAATACGGACAGAGATGGGAGCTTTCCCATTTTTTGTTCTTGCTTTAGCAACCCGAAAAAGGATGCTGAAAGTTTGCGGTTGATTGGACATGTGGTGAACATTTAACTGTGAAAAATTTGGTTAAATGCACCTCAACTATTTGCGCTTGTTAGGTAGGATTGCAAACTGAAAATCGGTTAACTGTAACCGGTTTTTTAGTGATCAGCTCAACCAGCTATTTTGTCAGTTTCTCTTTTCAATTCGGGAGCAAATATATTTATCTGCTTTGCTCCCTCGATTGCTCCCTTTTAGAATCGCAGGTATTAGGTTGTAATTACAGTATGAAAGCAGAAAAGCCACTTAAAACTTGCGCTTTAAGTGGCTTTTGAACTGTTTGTAGTTCTTTCAGCGGACCGGACGGTGCTCAAGACCGTTCTGATCCGCAAAAATAACTTTACTTTCCTTTATCTATCTTAACACTAAATGCTGGTTCTTAAACATTTATAAACAACTCAGCATTTACTTCAATTCTAACTTTATTAAGCTTGGTAACACTTTTATAGACCTAAAAATAGACCAAGCTATGCGTTATCCAATTAAGCTCATTGCCCGAAAGGCAAAGGTAAACAAAAATGGTGTTACACCCGTCTCGTTGCAATACTGCCATTCTGCTGACAAGCGTGTGGTATTAAGCACCGGCATCAGTATTCCATTTCAATACTGGAATAAAAAAACAGGAAGAATCTCTAAAGATTTACCCCCTGAATTCGGAGATGTGCAAATACTCGAAACATCTCTCACTCAAAAACTTCGTAAGGCTGAAGACATGGTGAGCTATGCATTGAAGCGGAGAAATACCTGCCCCATGAAATTCCTGAAGGAAAATTTCAACCGGAACGACAAGTGGGGTCTTGAACAAATGAGCGATGAAAAAAAATCATTGGATGTCTTCTGCAATATTGATGACTATTCAAAAAGCAAAGAAGGTTCAGTAAAGAGATGTACCATAAATGTCATTAATGCCATGAAGGCTCATCTGAGATTGTTTGAAGAATACAGAAAGGAACCGATCACTTTTGATTCTTTTGATGCACAGTTTTACGAAGATTTTGTATTCTATCTCACTTATGAAATGCCGCAGGTGCGGAGAAAGGAATTAATTAAAGGATTAAAAGCAAACAGTGTTGGCAAAACCATCAAACACTTGAAATCATTTCTGAGAGACCGGATGCGGAAGAAGGTTATCCCTTTTATGGATTTAGGTGCATTTAAAGTAATGGAAGAAGAAGTAGATGCCATATATCTAAGTTGGAAAGAACTCTCTGCCATATACCATCTTGATTTATCCAAACAGCCTCTGTTAGAAAAATACCGTGATTTATTTGTGCTGGGTTGCCTTACTGGTTTTCGGTTTAGTGATTATTCAGATATTAAACCGGAGGAAGTAAGAGATGGTATGTTATATGTTAATCAAACCAAAACACACTCAACGGTTGTCGTGCCATTAAAGAAAGATGCAAAGAAAATCCTGATTGACAAGTACAACATGCAAATGCCACAGGTAAGCAATGTCAACCTCAATTATCATATCAAAGAAGTAGCAAGATTGGCAGGCATTGATGAGCAAATTAAGATAACTCACAAACGGGGGAACAAGGTCACTGAAGAAATCAAGCCCAAGTATGCATGGGTTACTTCACATACCTGTCGCCGAAGTTTTTGCACAAACGAATATTTAGATGGCACACCTACTAATCTAATTATGGCAATTAGCGGGCATAAAACAGAAAAGGCATTTCGGCGCTATATAAAAGCCGACCAGGTGCAAAAGGCCCACATGATCAAAAAGCTGTGGGATGACAGACCGGGTTTATAAAACATAAAATGAAGCAGTATGAATACCGTGAGAAATTTGGAACAGTTGACCAATACAATTCAACAAACCAATCAATACTTTCTTTTACAGGCACAAAAGCAGGTGAATACCTCTCTTACTCTACGTAATTGGGTCATCGGTTTTTATATCTTGGAATACGAACAATCTGGCAAAGACAGGGCCGATTATGGCTCCGGACTCTATAAAGCCATTGCGGAAAGACTGGCTAAGAATGGGATAAAATCGATCCGGGAGAGGCATTTATATCTGTGTAAAGACTTTTATTTGGCCTATCCCCAAATTTTGCGGACAGCGTCCGCAAAATCATACTTAATTGATTTTCAATCAACTGACTTTCTGCGGACAGTGCCCGCAGAAACAGCCCCTTTCAACGGCACACATCCTGATCTTAATACCCTCCTAACCCAACTCAGCTTCTCCCATTTTATTGAGCTTTTAAAGGCTGAAAACGGAATTAAAAGACGGTTTTACGAAGTAGAAGCCATCCGAAATAGCTGGAGTGTAAGGACGTTAAAACGGGCCATCGAAAGCCTGTTGTGTGAGAGGACCGGGTTAAGTACTGACAAATCTGCCACCTTGAATGAGTTTGACAAACAGCCCGACGGCTTACCTGAGGCCCTATTCCGGAATACATATCTTCTTGAATTCCTTGGGCTGGAGGATAAAAATCCTTACACCGAAAGCAACCTTGAAGAACGCATCATCTCAAACCTGCAGTACTTCCTGCTTGAACTTGGTCGGGGCTTTTGTTTTGAACACCGGCAACGCCGTATCACTTTCGATAACCGTCATTATCGTATTGACCTCGTCTTTTACCACCGAATACTCAAATGTCATGTGTTGTTGGATCTCAAGATTGGCGAATTTGATCATGCAGATGCCGGGCAAATGAACATGTACCTGAACTATTACAAAGAAAACGAAAGTCATAATGGAGATAATCCGCCCATTGGTATTGTTCTTTGCAGTGGTAAAAATGAAGCATTAGTAAAATATGCTACCATGGGCTTGCCGCAGTCAATATTTGTTAGCAAGTATTTGGTGAATTTGCCAAGTGAGCGAGAGTTGTTGAGAATTGTGGAAGAAGAAAAGAAGAAATAATTTTTTTGTGATACCTCCTCCGCTTTTATAACAGCATCTTAGCGCATCACTTCATCTGGTGGTTTTCTAAAAGCAAACTAATTAACTGGATGTTTTATAACCTGTATGACTTTTCCGCTAACAAAATATTTTGTAGCCTCTGATTCATCTATGTAGATTGGAGGATATTCATGAGTGGATTCTGAAATCAAACACACTTGTCCATACTGCTTGTCAATAATAATCTTTTTTATATTAGCCGTTTCATCAATTACAGATAGAACATAATCATTACTGCAGATATTTTGATCTGTTGCATCAATAATTACATAGTCTCCATCCTCAATACTTCGTCCATCAATATTAGCCTTGTTCATTGATGCGCCCACAGCTTTAATTGCAAAAACTGATTTCTTATTCTTTAAAAGCAGACTGGATACCTTGATATGACCCTCAATTCTCTCATCAGCATAAATATCAGCCTGTCCACAATTTGCAGAACCCAACACCGGCACTATACTGAAATCAGAATTAGAAACTACCCCTGTAGTCCTTTTCACAATGGTTTTGTTTTCTCTATCCCATTCTATTAGTTCCTTACGCTCTAGTTGCTCCAAGTGATGTTTAACGATTTGCGGATGGGGTACATCAATAATTTTAGCCACATCTCTTAACGACATGTTACCGATATTGTAGGTATCGGCAAGCCTTAACAACTTTTGTTGAATGGTATGCATAAATCAGGATTTTAATAAACAAGAGGGCTTGTATCCTGGATCTTGAAATTCATATAACTGAATAGAACCGACTGAAGTAAGTTTTTGACCTAAAAAAACAGCTAATCCGTATGGGCCAAAATAGAATAAATGAATCTTCTTTGAATTATATTTAGTGATCATCCTTTTTATTATGTCTTTTGATGCACTTGCCAAAGCTACAGCTTCTGAATCGTTTTTAATCGATAACGTTCCCGGTATTGCTTCCGGCTGGATGGTGATAATTTTCTTTAGTGGCATTGCGGAACTCTTAAAAAATCCTGCAACATCACTTAATGCTTTTCCAGTTATATTAAAAACGATAGCTAGTTCATCTCCTTTAGATTTTATGCCCAATGTCGATGGGCTTATCTCTGAATAAATAGGCTTGTACTTTAATTTCTTTTCAGCATCCGACCTCCACGGATCAATTAATGGCGGTTGCATTAACTCAAATGTCCAATTACCAATTTCTGGAAAAATCATGCCAAGCGATATTCCTGTTGACAAAGCACATTTGCCTCGAAAAGTAATATGACGGACAGACGTTTTATTAGCCAGCTTATTTTTTGCAGCAACTATTTCAGGAACTAAAACATCATCCCAAAGTGTTGAATCAGGAACTTTTTTAATTGAGCGGTCAAAATATTTTGTCCAATCGATTGTAATATTAGCCTTTGGTTCAAATATTCCTTTCTCCCAATTATGAATATGTATCACATTAGTTTTAAAACCCGCTTTCTTCCCGGCAATTGCCTCATCAATAAGCTTATGTAGTAGTTGACCTGTAAATACTTTACCTCTGTTAGAAACAATTTGTTCAATTAAGTGTGGATAGGCAGGGCTTAATAATTCAAATACTTTTTCTTTATACTTGGGATGCTCATTAAGGTAACTTACAAACTGCCTTTTACAAATTATAGTATCTCCAAAGTCATATTTGCCAATTTCAAGCTCAAAGTGATTGACAAAAAAAGAATAATATTTTTGAAGCTTTAATTTAGTAAGGCTGGCCCTTAATGCGGCTTCTGTAGTTTTTAAAGCCTTTTTGTCTGAACCCGTATATAGCTTTTGAGCATCCCTATACCTGGTTAGTTTATTATAAAATGTACTTATATCGGCGCTTACCTGCGGACAGGCCAGATAAAAAGTTCTATATACTTTTTTCGTACCTGAATGAATTTGTAAAAATGTCTTAATCACATCTGCAAATTCACTGTTCGTTACTAAATGATTTTTTACCTGAATGTGGTCATAGAAATGCTTTCTATTTTGTATGAACACAACATCAACATCGCCTGTTCCTTCAGGCATAAGCCGGACAAACGTGGGGTCAGAAATCCATTTTGGAATATTACAAACGATGTATCGATCTTGATAAGAATAGCCGTCACCACCATGTATTCCTCCCATCGCTTGTGGCGATACAAGTGAGAAGACGGGCTTTGAATTTTTCTTTTTTACTGTAGCCATTTTTTATAACTTCTATGAGAGAGGAAACATGTCACCAAAAATATTATCCCGCCAAATACGAAGGGCGCCCCCTTGATTTCCCTGTTTCTCTAATAATATTGCCTGGTCAATATATTTCCCTGCCTCAGATAATTTCTGTCTTGCCAAAGTTATTCTTGATGAATCCATTTGGTCGGACACCGGCGAACCTAATCCTGCCGGGTCATTCCATGTCTCACTTATTCTGTCAAATGCTGTCGCAAAAAAACTTTTTAATTCATACACATAACCGCCGGAGAAAGGAGGATATAAAATCTGCAGAGCCATTACTTCAAGTAAGAAGGATGGCTTTATTGGCTTACCCTGTGTTTCATTCCACTTCTTAATCATCTTTACCATAGGTTTCCATTCACCATCAAAGGCTTTGTTTGCCTGTGTTGCTTTTTCGGCATGTATTTGCGGATCTGTTTTAACCCAATCAACAAGTACATTATCGGGGATTTGATAATAATTACTGACTTCAAATGCCGGAACAGCATCAATACTTAATACTTTATCTTCATCGGTCGTGCCTAATGCAATATCAATTCCAACGGACCTTCTGCCAATTGAAACTTTCGATTCACCGTATTTTTTTGCGAGACATTTTTTAAAATCTGTCAAGACCAATAATGGATCTTTCAAATATTTTTTTTCTTTTTCCTTATCAAGCACAAAGAAAATATCAACATCTTTTAACGGCCTTGTCTTCGTATGACGACCATAAGAACCAGTAAGAAAATCAGTTTTCACTGTAAAATTGTTACCAATATGCTCTCGGATTTCTTTCTGTAACCTGCTTGCATCTTTTTGCTCTGCATCTCTCAATTCGAGACGTGACTTAAATTTTTTAAATGCTTCATTTGTCGTTATCATGATGCTTTCCTCCAATAACCGGCTTGTGCACCGATTGAATTTGTTCCTATTGTTGTTCCTAAACTTTGTTTTACGAATCCAGCAGTTGATAGAAATTCACAATCACTCCAGCCATCCACATGTGGCGCTCCGGGAGCTACACTTAAAATAACCCTATATGTACAGGAGCTTGGAAGGACCCCCAACTTTGTAATTGAATATTTTATTGCATCCGTATCAACCCACATCGAGCCTTCACCACTTGAATAACTATAATCAATGGAAAAGTCGCAACGTGTAACCAAAGACCCCGATGCGTTAGCTACTTCCAGTACAGCCTGCTTTAAATGCTTTGATTCAAGCCAGGTTCTTACACCGACATCGTAGACATTAAAATTGCTTGCAAACTTCGATGGGTCCAATCCAACATCACGAATAATTTGTTTGATTGAACTAAGCATTTTCTCAGTTACGTAAGCAACACTATGGGCATAGGTATATACCGTTACTGTACTGGCCATTCTATTTTAATTTATTTATGTTTATTGTTAATTGTGTTAAGCCCTCGCTTCTGTTTTCTTCACTTTGTTCTTCCTCAATTTTGTCGCCGGTCTTATAGGTTTTGAACCTGCTATTTTTTTCCTTTAATGCCTTTGTTACCCAATCGTAATCCGCTTCGTGAACCGGGAAGTAAATTTTCCATTCCCCTTCAAAAGGCTTCCAGGATAAGGAAGCTTCATTAGCCTCGTCACCGATTGCATCATCTCCATACAAGCAATAGACTCTTAACCGTGGCCCATTACCTACTATCGTTATCGCATCGTTAAGCGGTGTCTCGTCAGCGATTAAGGCGGCAGCAATTCCAGCAATGTCATTCAAGTCCTTCTTAACTTCATCAGATTCAGCAGCTATTATATTTACAATTGTTTGCCAGGTTGTTGATGGTATCCTTGCAGGGCTGGCTGCAAATTTTCTTGCAACTACACTCATAATTTTATTGTTTTGGCTTGTTTCAATGACTTTAATAACATTTGATTGGTTAATAAATTAGGGTTTAAGACTGTGTCAATACTTAATGTAAGTGCGCCTATTACAGCTTTTCTTATCTGTCTCCCATCTAATCCTTCAGCCTCTTCAACCACTTTTTGAAATTTTGGATCTGTCATTAATTTTTTGATCTCTTTCCATTTCTCAGAAAAAGCTGTCAGCGTATCCTTTAATATTTCTTCACATGCTTCACGGGTAGGTTTATCAATTCTCAAGACTAAATCAGCCCTTGAGATAAAGGCAGGGTCAAGTGCACCTTCAAAATTGCTGGTAGCAATAAATAACAGTTGAGGAAATCTTGCAGCCAAATTATCAAGTCCGGCCAGCATAGCATCTGTTGCCCGGTGTACATCAACAGGGTTAGCTTCCATACTCATTTTGCTTCTGTCAGAAACAAGAGTTTCAACCTCATCTAATAAAACAATGAGCGGTCCCTGCTTTGCGTGTTCCGTTATAACATCTTCCAAAAATCTTCTTATTTCTCTTTGGCTTTTGCCAAGAGCCGAACTACTTAAGTTGTGTGGTTCAACCTCGATGAATTTTACTTTGGCGTTATTCAGCGCAGAAACAGCAGCCGACGCAACACCTTTCGCAATCGATGTTTTTCCAGTCCCGGGAGGGCCGACTAAAAGAATTATCCCATGCAATGGAACTGCGGCTTTTGATGTAATTTGTGTGCGAAGGGTAAGTTCAAGAAGAACCTGTGCCTGTAGCTGGGTCTTTATATTGTCCGGTAGAACGATTCGCTTCCATAATTCTTCAAACTCATCATTCGGTAAATTCCGTAAATCCAATATTCCTTTATCCTGCATTTGTGTCAATTTTCTTGTGCGTCAAACGATTTGACACAAAATTGACGAAATAATTTTGATTCATATTCAAAAATTTATTCAGAAGTTGTGGATATAATCATTTTGACTGATAATCAACTGCTTAAAGACTTTAATTTCTCAACCTCCTCCCCAATCAACCGCTTAACCTCCATTTTCACCTGGTAAAAATTATCCGTCACCTGCTGCTGGGTTACGTTGGAGACGACAGGGATGTTTTTGTAGGCAGTGACTTCTGCATTTAGTTTTTCAGCATCGTTGATTATCTCTGCATGAAACATTTTGAGTTTAATTTTCTCATCAGGGTTATCAGCAACCAGACCTACAAACTCGCCGGAAGAAAGGGCTGCAATTTTGGAGGCTGGTATGGCACTATCCAACTGTTTAGAATGGCTGATAGAGGTATCGGTACGGTTTACGGAAACACTCTGCCGGTCCTGCATAATTTTTCCGAAACGTTCCGATAAGAGTTTGGAAGTTTCACCCATTACCTGGCCGCTGATGATGTTACCGGTAATGTTTACAATCACATCTGCCTGTTCTCTTCCATAATCCTTTTTCAACTGACTAAAATCCTGCATTGCTAAAGTAGTGGCTACTTTGTTACTCCGGGCAGTAGCAATGAGACTATCAATGTTGTTGAAATAAATGGTTGGGAATTCATCAAAAACCAAACTGCATTTATGCATTCCTTTTTTGTTAACCTGTCGAACCAATCTTGAAATGTATAGCGATAACACAGCTCCGTAGATCTGCTGCTTTTCCGGGTTGTTGCCAACGCAAACAATTTTGGGATGTTTAGGATTGTTGATGTCTAATGTAAAATCATTCCCAGATAAAACCCAGTACAACTGCGGAGAAGCCAAACGGGCCATACCAATTTTTGCTGAAGCTACCTGGCCTTCCAATTGCTCCATCGCATCGTTCTGATAAGCTGTGATGAACGGATTTACCAACACTTCAATCTCTGGTTGTGTATTGAGTACCGGAAACAGTTCATCATATTCTGCCTGCATCAATTCAATAACATGCGGCAGTGTGCAATATTTTCCGTCATTATATTTTCTCAAAAACCAAATGATGGCAGTAACAAAGTTAATAGGCGATTCCACAAAGAAATCTCCTTGTTTGTTTATCCATTCTCTGTTTAAGCCCAACAAAATTGTCCTGGCACTTTCTGTAGCGTCAGTTATATCATTCATCGTGGATGGATCTAACGGATTGCAGCGGTGTGATACAGAAAGGTTGTCAAAGTTGATGACATAGAAAGATGGCTTTACAGTATAGCAGTGCTTATTTTTCTGCAGCCAGTTGTAAACAATCCTGCTTAGGTCATCGTACTTAAAATCATACACAAACATGGCAAAGCCTTTTTCAATATGTTGCTTAATGACATGCTGGATAACAAACCAGCTTTTACCTGCACCTGGACTGCCGATAACCAATAACCCACGAAATGGATTGATGATGTTTATCCAACTCTTTCTTATCTGTCGCTTCAAATTATATTTGGCCGGAAGGTTGATGGAGTATTCGTTGGTGAGTAATCTTTCTTCCTGCGGAAAGGTTTCATTCAATGAATTGAAAACATCATCAGAAAGATTTAATTTGATTAAACGGCTCAACAAATTACCACCCGCCAATATCAATAAGAAACCAATGCCTGTAACGGCGATATAAACGACCGCTACAATTTCAACAGCTTCATTCAATCTAAAGAACCAACTGCTGCCGAAAAATAGCAGCAACCCAATTAGTAAATACGCAGCAATACTTCGCTTGTTTATCTTCTCATCCTTTTTGCCCTGCGCTCCAAGCAGAGAAATGATCAGCAAACCAACAGCAATCAGTTTTGAAGCAAACACTCCATTAAACAAACCCGTCTGGCTGATATTTTTCATCAGCCTGTCTGTAATTGTACTGGTAATTTCCCATTGCTCAAAAGCACGGTAACAGAAATAATAAAAATGCAGCAGCAAAATAAAGATGCTGGCAAATCTTGTAAGGTCAATTATTTTCCGCAGCCCCTGTTCATTCTCTCCTGTAACTGACATAAAATATTTGTTGAATTATGAATTTGGATTTTTCCGCTTTTTCTTTCGCTTCTTTTTCAGTAGTGAGTAAGGTGTATTTCCGAATTGTTCTTTTGCAGTAAGCAACACATCGAGCAGGTTTTCCTTAGATGCTGAAACAATAACAGTCTTTTCTTTGTCTTTCGAAATCGGCATTTCTTTACCGGCAGATCCGGTAGAATGACTACTTTCCTTTTCATCCTGTCTGATTGCATTTTCATTAGGAAGGTTGGGGAGTTTGCTTTGTATAGCCGCCACACTGTAACCCTTGCCTAAATCACTTCCGTTAAAAACACATTTGTTCTGGTTGTCAACAAACGTAATTCCATACAACCTGCCGTCTGCATTCTGACGCAGAACCGTGTAGATATTCTTTTGCTTCAGATAGTTCATTAGTTCTTTAATTGAGGCAGGAGATTGAGCAAGGCATTCATCCAGTTTTACTTTTACAAAAGGCTTCAGACTTTCTTTGGCTGTTTGATTTGCTGCAAACTTCTTCTCCAAGTTGTCTAATATTGGTTTGCAAGAAATTGAACTTGCTTTGATCGGAACACCCACTTTATTCCCATCAGTATCCAGCACCCGATAAACCAATCCACGGTTCTTGTAAATCCTGCCTTCTTCTTTGCCTCTGTCGGCAACGACATAAAATTGTTTGAGTGCTGCATTAAATTCAGGTAACGAACAAAATTTATAACTGCTGAATACCGCACCCACCACGTTGGATATACTTCTTTTTGTTTCAGTTTTGCCATAAACTATTTTTTTAATGTCCATAGGCTTGATGCCTGGGCTTCTTAATTGTTGCTGCTTTTCGGCTTTTATCAACCCATAAGTTTGTTCAATTTCCTTTCTTGCTTTCTCAGATTGGTTTCTACCGATGTTATGAGTATTAATCCTGCTGCCGTCATTTTTTATTGTAGTGCTTACAATATGAATGTGCGGATGCCCGGCATCTTCATGTTTATAAACGAGGTAAGGTTGCTCGCCAAAGCCAATCTTCTGCATATAGTCAAATGCAATTTGCAGTAACTTACTTTCAGCTAATTTTTCTGATGGATCAAAGTTGAGAGACACATGCAAGGTTTTAGTGCTGGCTCTTTCATTCAAACTATTCAGCCTTTCAAAACCTGCCAGCTTCTGATAAAAGTTCATGTCTTTTGCATCTTTTAAACAATTGGCTGCATGAAGACAATAAGCAATTCCTTTTTGCACTTTCTTTTCATTATAGTTCAGCGCCGCTTCAATACTTTTTGGTATGGTTATTTTTGCAACCATTGATCATAGAGTTGGTTCATCCGTAATTTGATTTCATCTACTTTGCTGATTAACGCTTTTTGCAAGCTATCATACTGCTGCACCCAAATCCTGAACTCGGGTATCTTATCCAGCAAATGCAATTTGTGCACTGCCTGGTTAAAATTATTACCGATTGCATTGAGTTCTTTTTTCAGGTTCAGCATGTCTAATAAAAAGTCATCTGCACTTTCGTTTCTGTATTTGATTGTTACAGGTTTTTGCAGCGCTACTTTTCTCAGGTAACTGCTGGTGTCTTTTTCGGTAGTTCTTTGTTGCAGTTTTAGCAACTGGTTTACCTCATCATCATTCATCCTTGTCTTAACAAAATGCTTCCTCAATTCTTTTTCACTTTTCTTCATAGCTTATTATTTTCTGTTTCAATTCCCCGAAACGACTTCGGAGTGAAGGGCAAGATTCCAAATGTGGCACATTTGTACATCTTGCCATGTGCAAGACCGGGCACATTATGCCTTTATAAAATCTATCCGTTGAGAATATTTACGCTCGTGCAAATTCATAGTAAAGCAGGTGTAAAATCTGTACCAGTATTGCCATTTGCATGGCTAATATTTAGTCAGGCAAAAACAATTTTTAAAAGTTAGTCTTTTGCTTTTGAGTGGGGTTTATTTGAACTGAAATACCTGTGAGAATCAGGCATAGGTTCTTCCTTAAAACGTAGGCCGCCAGAGTGGTAAATTTCATCAAAAATTGCCTGCTCATACACTGAAAACTGACAAAGTGTATCAGACATTTGAGCATAGTCTTTAAACTTTCCCGGTTGTTTCAAATAATAACCGCAAACATCCAATTCGTCTATTGCATACATGTGACCATGAAGCTGTCTTCTGCTGCGTAAAAAATCTAAAAATTTACCTTGCGGATTGCGCCTGTGATGCTTTAATGTAAGCAGAAAAATTTCAAGGTCATCAATATAAACACTCCAGGGATAATTATCAGTCTTATCTTTTTTCAGCAGCAGGTTTAAATCTGTTTGCAAACTCCCGAATCGTTCTAATGTAACTACTATGGAAAACACAGAATGAAACCTGGCAGGATTTACTGTATAAAGAACCTTTCTTTTGTCGTCTTTTATATCAAATCGCTCCTGGCCTGCAAATAAATTCTCAACCCGTTTGCATTGATTATATCCGTACTGTACAGAATTTTCAAAATCATCTTTTAATCTTACAATAGCTCTCTGCATATCCCGGAAAGGCTCTCTTAACTTAGATGCTTTGGTTTCAACAATAATAGCCGTGCCTTTCGTCAGGACAAGCAAGTCCTGTTCATGGCCTTCAACAACGAAGTAGTTTTCATATAAGAATGAAGAAGAATCATTGAAAACAGAGCTAAATATCCCTGCTACTTTTCTTTCCAGTTCTTTCTCCCGATGCTTACGAATTTTGTCCTTAAAACTTTCGTCCTTTGACAGAAAATCATACATGCGCCTGTAAATGGCAATGGGGATTTGCTTCTGACATATATGCAGGTATTTATTTTCAGATATTTCCAGAATCGGTGCCAGTTCGATTGGGTTATTTTCTGTGTAGTATCTGAAAGATTTTAATGAGGTTGGTTTACAAGAAAACAGATTCAGGAATTTATCAACTTTATCTTTATCAAGTGTATGGTATAAATCCTCTTTTGAAAACAAGAGATAAGCATGTGTTTTAGCATGAAATGATAACAACGCATCGCTGACTTCTTCTGGCAGTTGATCAATACCTTCAGAGAATGTTATTTGTTTGGAATGAAACTTTGCATGAAACTCATTGAACTCTTTGGTATGGGTAAACTCCATTACCTGGTCGAACCTGATTTTTGTTACTAATTCTGTGGCTTTATAAACTTCAATTAGAAAATCTATATCAAGGCCAAAAGCCTCACTTAGTTTTTCTTCAAATGGCTGAAAAACTGTTCTTATTTTTTCTAAATCCTGTTCCACATAACTTAGTACCCCATTATCAAAATGGTTTCTGAAGGCCATCTCATGAATAGCCGCATCTTCAGTATAATCCTCGAAATTCTGAACATGATAATAGCTACGAATTTCATTTACTAAATCAGCTAATTCGCTGATGGTCGCCGGACTAAAGTCAAACGGCTCACAACCTCTATTTTCTGCAAATGCATTAAGTGCAATAAGGTAGAAAAAGTCTTTAAGTTTGGACTCGAATTTATTTAATTCTATATCTATAAAATCTTTTGGCCGACGTTTAATCAAATAAGCAAAAAAACCGGCAAAGCTTTCGGGCTCAAACGTACTTACTTTACGAATCAGTTTATTAATCGCATTTTCCAGCTTTTCATTTTTAGCCATTCTTTTAAACCCTAACTGAGAGTGATTTAAGTTGTTCTGAAATATAAGAATTGGTTATGCGTTCCTGCTCTAATCTTTTACTATTGGTTTGCAAAAAATCATATAGTTTTAACTCATCAACATTTAATTTTTCTAATAGTAATTTTCTGTATTGGGAAGTAACCGAAAATTGGTTGAACTGATTGTAAGTTTTCTCATCCATTAAAAAACTTTTAGCTTCGGGGTAATATTGCCGGATTATATTCAGCATTTCAAACCCAGCGGCATCAAGGTCAAACCAGCAAAATAATTCTGCTTTTGCAAGCCAGGGAATATGTTTGCTTATCCTGCTTTTAAACCCTTCTCCAAATATTGCTACGGCATTTTTTACTTTGGGAAATGAAAGAAAACATGCCCTGTTTTCAACTATAAAAACTCTTTCAGGCTTCCAATTCAGCAATGCGGAGTCTTCTAATGTCAATGCTAACTCATCATATCCAATTATGGGTTTCAGACTTTCATCCAATATTCTTATCTGGGCATAGACATTAGGCTTCTTGATGTAGTATCGGCTGGAAAAATCAGTTTCAGGTTTGTTTATCCAATTGTCAGGTAACACTACATCCAGCATCTTTTTTAATGCTGCAGTATTATCCTCAACAAACTTAGAATGAACTTCAATTGGCAGCTCTCTTAAGTATAGATTATGAGGTGGTTTATTATTACAGAAATAAATACAGACTTTTATTAAATCATCTATTTTATCCGCTTGGTTAAGTAGGAAAATAACGTTTTCTTTCGACCAGGCTGACAAGCTATTAAATGATGCGGTTATGTTATCAAAAGCATTATTAATTGCTTCATAGTCTTTTGTTCGCTTTGTATAAAAAAGGTAATCATCGAGGGCTTCAAAAAAGATTTTTGACGGTATTTTTTGCTTTGTGCCGTCAACTACTTTTTCTTTCCACTCAATAGTGTAACCTTTCCCTTTGACTTGCTTTGATTGCTGATAAAGCGGAACGATTGCGGCCTTGAGTTCGCTGAAATTTGTACCTGACAACTTCTTGTTGGAAGGGATTACCAGGGGGAAAATATCCTGCTCTTTCAAAACTGAAGTAATAACCTTATAAAACAGTTTATCAGATTTCTCAAAAAGTTCATTTGGTGTTATCATTCTCTTGTTTCGGCTAACTGTTTAAAACTTTCTTTCTTCTCGTAATACTGTTCCATTGTAAGGTTATACAGAACAGAACTTTTCTTGTTTTTTATTTCCACAAAATGAACTGCATTAATATAGGGCTCCGCAATATTAATTTTGTCCAGCGGGGTAACCACCAATATCTGAAGGTTTAGCTGAGCACAAAACTCCATCAGGAACCGGCTCTTTTCAGGATCTAACTTGCTGAAAGCCTCATCAACTGTGATAAAGCGGAGGCTTTTATGCTGTTTACCTTGCTGAAATATTCCAAACTGGTGGGCAATAGCAGCACCTAAAATAGCGTATGTAAACTGTGCTTTTTGCCCACCGGAATAACTGGCAGTATTGTCATGATATTGGCCTGCTTTGTTTTCCATTGCAGAATATTCCCTGGCACTGAATACAAGCCAGTTTCTTACATCCGTTACCTTTCTTCGCCAGGTTTCTTCTTTCTGTAATTCAGTAATTAACTCCTTGATATTATTAAAAACCTCCTGCCTGTAACTCTCATCTTTTTGAATTGCAAAATCCAGTGTATTGGGTATGGCAGCATTTAACTGACCTCTGAAAATGTTTATTTCATTTTCACCCCTTACAGGTCTGCATTCTAACTGTAAATACGTATCAGGATAGCGGTTGAAGGTTATCTTCTTTAAAGGCACATTCAACTCCTCAATCATGTCCTCAATTTTACTCAACTCATTGTTGAGCCAAGCCCTGTAGCTGGTGAGCGCATCAAGCATACTTTTATCCATATAGTCCCGGAACCTTCGTTTATGTTCAACGAGCCGCTGTGTTTGTATTGTTTTATACAAATCTTCCAGGTCTCCAAGCCCTGTCAGATCGGGTTTAATATTCATTACATCACCACTCCAGTTGGCAAATTCATTGGTAATCTTTTCTCCCGGATTTATAAAGGCTGCAATTAACGTAGTGGTATCAAGTTCAAGTTTATTAACCGCATTACCTGCTGTCTTTTGCCTTGCCTTTAGTTTAATTGCAGATTGCATCATCATATTATCAAACTGCGTTAATGTTTGAATACCGGATGAAGCAATCTCTTCTTCCTTTAGAAATTCAATAATTGCCTGTTCACCTGCTTCCTGTAATTCTTCAAATTTCAGGTTCAGCTTACGCAGGTTCTTGCTGTTATATTCGTCATCAAGTTTACTAATCCTTGTTATTAAAGCATCTCTTTTCTCGTTTTCAGTCTGTAATTGTTTTCCTACTTCTTTGATTTGTTTTTCAATTAACTCATAAGCGTCTGTTGATTTTTTTAAATCCTGCACCTGCTTATTCAATGTGTTAATCTTTTCTGCATGTTGCGCCCAGTTTATGTCATCATAATTTTTTATCTGTATGAGATTAGAAATGGTTTGCATCTTTAGCTGCAAAGCAGTAATAAGCGGTGTTAGTTCTTTGATCTCACCGGAAAGTGTAGCATGTATTTTTTCCTCATTATACTTCTGCTGCTGCAAGTATTGAATGGTCGCTTTGTTATCCCATCCAAGCCTGTATTTTGACTTATTCCATCTTCCCGGCCGGTCGTCCTTTTCATGCCGGTTTACATTCCGCATCAAGCCATTTGATGTAACGGCCTTGGGTGAACCATAAAATACGTCCAAATCATCGGTACAATAATAATTAAACCTGTCAAGCAGAGTGGTTTCAAGCCACTTCGAATATTCTGATTCCTTTAGTTCAAGTTTATTTACCAAAGCATCGCTCTCAGTTGGCCAACGTACAATACTGTTGGATGGTCTTCGGTCAATTTTATGATATACCAGCTTTGTCCGCATATCATTGTTATAAATAAACTGGTTAGCTGCTTTGCTGAATTTTTCCGGAACCAATAGCTGCATCGAAAAGTTATGCAGCAACTTTTCTATTGAATCTTCCCAAAGATGTTCTGTTGCTTTTACTTTGATTAATTCACCTACAAACGGAATTTCATCTTCTGTTGTTTCCAGTATATCAACCAATCTTTTTCTTGCATTAATCAGGTCATCTGGGATACGGTTTTTCCGTGCTAAAAGCGAAGTAATTTGCTGTTGCAGATTCTCGATTTTGTTACCTACGCTTTCCTGCTCAATTTTTAGTCTCAATTTCTTTTCAGCAAACTTTTCTGATTCCGCAGGAACAGAGGTGTTTAATTCAAGTATTTTATTGTAATTATTTCTGAATACAGCTACATCAATTTCAGTATCCAGTTTTAGCTGCTCGCAAAATTTTACATACCGGGTGTTTTCAGCACTTTTACGATTTCTTTTTTCCATTTCTCCGTCGATATCTTTATTCAGGAGTGAAATCTGGCTGTCAATATTCAATGCAGCCCGTTGCATAACAAGCTGTTCCTTTTCTTTATCAAGTCTATCTACGGAAGCAGAAATTAACTCTTTATCCCTGTTGGCAATTTCAATATCCAGTTCAAGTCTCTCAACATCTTTCTCAAGCAATCCATACTCAATTTTACCAAGATAAAAAGGCATCTGTTCTTCTATAAAATCCAGCTGTTCTTTTTTTTGCCGCAATTCATCCAACCTGTGTTTGTTTTGTATTACCGGCTCCAGCAATTCAAGTTGCTTTTCATCTTTTTGTATGGCCTTGTGGCTGATCAACAAATCGCTGTAGTGATTATAGAGGCTTTTGAATTGTTCCTCAGCATCTGATTCCTCCAACATTTCCTGCCGGATAAAATTGGTTAAATCGCCTAATACTTTAATACCCACTGTCTGGCTGAAAAGTGAGAGGGCTTTATCTCTCAAACCAAAGAGTTCGCTGAACCTGGCCGCATATTCTTTAAAGCTGTTATAAATTTCGGTTTTGGCATATTGCTTTACTAATTTCTTTTTCCAGTCCCCTTTAAAATCAAAATGATCTTTGCCAAAGTGATCAGTAATATTCAGCGGATAAGGAGAAACTATAAATATCTTCTGAAGCCCGCCATTACTAAACCATCTGACCTGTACCAATGTAATTGTATGCTGTGTACCGGAATTTTGAAAACAGGCCAGTAAAACTGAGTAAGGATTATCTGCTTTGGTACGCAACTGCTCTGTCTTTGATTTTTCCTCAGCTTCCGAAAATGTTTTACCGTGATAACCCCAGAAATAGGAATTTTCATCCCGTTCCTTTTTCGATTCAGCACCCGAAGATTGATTGTAAAATCTTTTATTGGTAGGAACAAGTATGGTGAGTAATGCATCAATCAGCGTTGTTTTACCACTGCCGTTTGCGCCAGTTAGCAGTGAAGTGCGACCATCCGGCTGCAGTTTATATACTTTCCCGTTAAATGTACCCCAGTTAAACACCTCAAGGTATCTTAGCCGGTATCCATTATCTGAATTATTATTGCTGAACAGTGTTGACATAGTTGCTTAACTTATTCTTGATTTCTTCAAGTTTATCATTGCTGATAAATGCCTTGATAATTCTTTTTATTTCGTACTGGTTGTTATCCTTATTGACAGTATCCTCACGATTCAGCTTTAGTATGCCAATATTTATTAAACTGGTTATTGGTTTTGATAGATCTTTCCAAAGCTTACTTTTATTGGTTTGCTCTTTATAAAACAATTCAATCCGTTCTTTTATTTCTTTTTGGGTGAGATAGAATTTTGTTCCTTCGCTTTTTACATCAAACTCTTCAAGTCCTTCCCTGAGCATTACAGCCAGCAATGTAGCTTCATAATTCAGGGATTGTTTTTTCATAAGGCGTGGTAGAGGATTATCATCATTCTCATCAGTTTCGGGCTGCATAACCCTTGCAAAGCCATCCTGTTCAGTAATGATTAGCTCCATACCTATTTTACCAAAATATTCCTGTATGGCAGATTGCCAGCCCAGTAGTTCCCGCCAGATGTTTTTATCATCTGCATACACGGGCCCCTGCAATAGTTTAATAATGACTGCGGCAAATGGAGCCCTTGCGATTTTTATTTCCATATTACTTTGTGGTTGGCTTTGTATAGATTACCATTGGCACATTTACTTTTCTTTCGCCAATTAAAATTGGTTCTTTTGCTTCTTCTATTATAATATGATGTGTACTTGAAGTGGCTATCGAAAAATAGCCAACAATTTCGCTTAGACCATTTTCAATTCCATACTCATCGACTATTTCTTTTAAAGTAACCTGGGTTTTTTCTTCGAGCATTGCATCAATTCTTTGCAATAATTTTTTTCTGTCAATTGTAAACTGGTCGAACAGTATTTTAAAATCCGCATCTTCATCATCTGCGCTTCCATCTGGAAATAATATACCGGTAATATCGTCTTTCTCCTCACCAGGTTCCCATCTGTCAAAAAGATTAATGTATGGCTCATCTTCAATGACTATAAAATCATCGTCCTTAATTTTTGTTTCGATAAGGGAATATGCCATTTGTCGTATATCTCCAATCAATTCCATAGCCCTTCTTCTTTCCAAAAGGTTTTTTTCAGAAAGTACCCGGCTTATTTTTTCACTTAGTTTCCGGTTAGAATCAATCACTTTTCGGCCAGACACATGCAGGAAACGTTTCAGGTGTTTTAAAAATCTATCATTATTATAATCAATATTGTGTTCATTTAAAAGTTGGTAAAGCCTTTCTGTAAGTTGTGTAAATTCTTGTTGCCTTCTTTCATCCATCAAAAACTCCCAAAATGCTTTAAAGCTTTTTCCTTGCGGTTTCTGGTCAATATCGTCGAGAGCATCAAGGGCAAATACTAACAGTGTTCCTTTAGCTACATCCTTTTCCGTGTATTTCCGTTGAATGTCTTTTCGTATTTGCTCAAAGTTTTGTTCTACTTCGCTAAAGTCGGCAAGCAGTTCCCTTGCCATTTTATTTAAATCGTAAAACTGTTCCTTAATTTCCGTTTCGTCAAATACCGATGGTTTCTTTCCTGATTTCAGCAGGTTTATTTCATCTTCAATGGCCCATTTTTTCTTTTGAAGTTCTTCTATTCGTGCTTCTGCATCTTCATTGGTTTGTTCAATCATTTTCTGAAGCTTGAAAAAAATATCCTTGAACCGGCTATTGGTTCCAACATGCTCTCTGCGTTCGAGATCAGAAAGCCATTTCAAAGCTTTGATGGTATCAGGGGTTAATTCATGCAGATCTTCTCCTTCGTCATTAGGGTATTTTCTTAAAAAACCGCTATTGCTCCATTTATCGATATACTGAGCAGCTCTTACTGAAAAATCATCAAACAGTGTCCCTGCTTCAAGTTCTTCATCTCTTTCTTCATACGACAGTTCTTCCATGTAGCCTTCCAGTTTACTTCGCAATTCGCTATTGGTAATAGTAGTTAGGTTAGCATCAGAAAATACTTTTTGAAAAAAAGAAATGATAAACGCAGCATTTTTTGCCCGTAAAAGCAGTAAGGGTTTGGCTGTTTTAAACTGTAGAAGGATTTCCTCAAAGGTCATTCCTCAAAATAGCAAATTTTGATTAAAAGAATGAAATAGAATGGCTTAAAGGGGCTATATAAGCCCCTCATCAGCAAAGGAATAGTAACCTTCACTGGATATGATTATGTGGTCCAGCACCTTAATATCGTGGTAAACTGGCCGCTTCTTTTATTTTAAGCGTTAATTCCTCATCGGCACGGCTGGGTTTTAAGTTGCCGCTTGGATGGTTATGTGATAACACAATTGATACAGACAGAGATTTAATAGCGGCAGCTAAAATCAATCTTGGATCAGCTACTGTGCCAGTAATGCCACCTGAAGAAGCATCATATACACCGGTAACTCTGTTAGCCCTGTTCAGAAATATTACTTTAAACTCTTCCAGCATGTCAATTTTATTTTCATCCCAAACCTGCTTGAGTATATTATAAATATCCTTTGAAGAATTTACTTTAGGTCTTTCTGAAGCTTTTACTTTTGTTTTATAAACCAATTCTACTTCTGCTACTCTTGTCCATTCCGGAAATTGCATTGCTAACTGTTCCATAACATTTCATTTTAATGATTTAAAAATTAATTATGGAACTGAATCCGCCTTTTGGCGACCAAGGCAATGAAGCAACGGAATAAATAGCATCTGATAGAATGCGGGAATAGTTTTCTTTATGCCGGAATTTCATTGTCGCCACGGAGACAAAAGGCGAACTTTGTGAGGAATTAATGAAGGGGAAAATCAGAACCTATTAATCAGAATTATTTGCTATTAAAGCAATCCCAAGTAAGAGTAAGCCAAAGGTTAATGCTCCGGAATTTGATGGCTCTCTTCGTGGCATCGTTCGGGGTTTATTGTAATTGGAGGGATTTGAATAAACTGTCTTTGCTTCGCTTTTAACATACACAGCAAACGGAACCTGGAGATTGCCGATTGAATAAACAATTTCGGGTTCTTGTTCATCGCCTGCCTGTTTAATCATTTTCCTGGCTTTCCAAATTGACTGCTCGATGCTAATGGGTGCATATAAATCATTACACTGGATCTTCCTTGTACTTAATATGAGGTTTGTGGTGAATACACCACCTTTCCCTTTTTTATCCTCCCATGAGGCAAACCCGCTTTTTGTAGCATGAACTATTTTCTTTCCAACCGGCGACTGCAAAATATAATTATCGAATGCTTCTCTTTCGGGATAATAACCATCAAATGGCAACCATTCTTCCTCCTCCGGAATACCACTGATTGCAGGATATTCTTTTTCACGGCAGGCGTCAATTACTATTAATTGCCGGGGGCTATTATTCAGCAGAAAAAAATCAGAAACATCTGCATCACATAAGCATATTTTTCTTTCTCCGATAGTATTCTCATAACCATGACCGGCATAATAAACAAAAAGATAATCTGCGATTATGTTCTCAATAATTGCAGCCAATTCTGCAATGCCCGGATTCCATAGCACTTGTATCTCGTTATCCTTCCATTTACCTCCTCTTGAAGAAAGCAAGTGATTGGTGATATTCGTAACATCTGTTGAGGCACTATACAAATAATCCACACCCTCAGTACCAGGGCTACCAATTATCAGGGCTTTCCTGACGGGTTCTATTTGATTAATATAGCGCATTATCCAAATTTACCGATACAAGTTATCTTCACCAAACCCCAAGCTGCCCCGCCATTTTCTAAACTCTACCATAATGTTGCGGGGCAGCTTTTTTGCAAGTTTAAGGGGCATTTTGCAATGCCCCTTAATAACCATTAATTATAAATACCCACCATTTCACTCTTTACAAAATCCTCACAAAGCTGAAAGGCTTTTTGTGTTCTTAACTGTGCCGTGCCTCCGTACAATAAGGATTTCATTTTAGCTTCGTCATCTTTATAATTCCTGACGTTTTGAAAGTAACCAGTGATCGCATTGTAAGCGCCAAACACTGTTCCCTTTGTTGTTTCGTATTGCTGGGATGGGCTGCTCATGTTATACTCATACACATCATCGCACATATTTTTAAAACAGGTGCTCAGTTCATCCAGTTCACTTTTTTCAATATTCTGCAATACTTCTTTATTGGGAACCATTGCGAGTTGTATTAGCTTCTGTACTTCTTTATCTGAAATACGAACCTTTGCCCACTGGTTAAAAATATCTTCCAACTGTATAGAAAGCTGGTTTGAAATTCCCATTACTTTATGAGCTTCCTCCAGTCGTCCTTTGGCGTTAGCGGTGTGACGAATTTTAATAGAATTACTACAGTTTTTCAAAGCGGCATTAAGGGTATTGTTACAAACAATTCTTGTAGGTGTAAAGGCTGCCATGATGCTGCCAAACCCATCATGCGAAGTGGTAAGGAACAAATACTTTTCAATCATATCGTCATTACCCACTTTAATATAGCCGGGAAGTTTGGCTGTTATAAAAATCTTTTCACCCTTGCCCAATGCTCCGGCAGTTTCGTATTGTATGCCGTCGCCATTCACAATGGCATCAAAGAAACTGAAAGCATCTGCATTTTGCACCACTTCATAATCCTTACCCAATCGGTCGCCCAATACTGCACCCGTATCAGGGCGGTAAGTGTAGAATGAACTTTTAGAGATCACTTCTGTACCATCATCTAAACGGTGTGTATTGGGTCGTTTCAATACTTCAAAATCAAGCCCTGCAAATTGCAATGCTTCTTTACTGCTGGGATAGTCTTCGACAATTTGCCCTAAACCATGCCATGCTTTTTCTTTTACTGAAAAGAAGCTGTGTTTACCTGTTTGTTCATTGAAATTAATATTGTGTGCCATAGTTGTAATTTTTTAAAATGATTAATAATAAATGACAGGCATCCCACCTGCGGTGGGATGCTCGATTGATTAGAATGGTAAATCGTCCACTACTTCTGCGGCTGGTGCGGTCGTCATTGACGATACTGGTACAGGAGTAGCATTGCTACCATTTGAACGGCCATGCAGTTTGATTGTGTTTACATGAAATGTAAGGCTGGCCTTTACTTCCCCTTCTTTGTTTGTCCAGGCATTTGCACCAATGCGGCCATAACACTCCACCAAAGTGCCTTTGGTTAAATAAGCCGATACACCCGGATTAATCCAGTACGAACAGTTTACATAAGTCGTAAACTTTTGTACCTCCCTGCTTCCTTTTGCTTTGTAAGTGTCATTGATAGCAATGGAAAAGTTCACTACTTTTTTCCCTGCTTTTGTTTCGCTAACGGTTGCGTCTGCTGTAATTCTTCCGATGATTTCCATAACTGAAATTTTAAATGTTTAAAAAATGATTGTTTAACTGTGTTCTGATGATGAAAAAAAAATGTTTTGTAAAAGAAAAAATGGAAAAAAAGAAAGCCTTACTGCAAGGCGGCTGCAGGAAAAACAAAAAGGAAACGGAATAAATTAAATCTGAAGTAGTGTGGGATAGCGTTGTTTATGCCGTAGTCTTTTTGGCATTTAATAAATCATCAATGCAGCCGCATAACTTCGCTTTCGCTTTGCCCATTTTCTTACAAAACAGGTTATAACTGCTTGTTGTGTCTTTAAGAGAAGGGAAAAGAAATATCACTTTAAATTGCTCTGAGATTTGTTTGTCTGGAATTGTGTTTGCTGAAGAATGAAGCAATCTCAATTCACAATAATCTTTATCCGGTGCAATGGTTTCGCCGTTTCGTTATGACGAAGGAGTAACGATTTATATAAACGGTGACAGGATTGCGCCGGGTCTATTGATGATAGAAGAACGGAACGATGAACGGAGCGTCGCAACGGAAGATGCACAAAGATTTAAAAGCCGGTAACAACAAAATACTACTTTCCTGAAAGAATAGAATAGTTTTTTGTTCTTCTTTCTTCATCATGGTCACGAATGCAAATAATAGATTGTAGTTGTGAAATATATTCAGCAGGTAATTTATTTTGGATTGCACCGCTTATAATAAATTCTTTATACCAATCATACGGTAGCAAAGTATTATCTATAGAGTTACTGTCGGCAATATAAACCTGGGCAGTGTAAGTATTGTTGATGTCATCAAAAAAAGTCAATATATCTTCATTGTAACCCATGCCTAAACCTTCTGCTTTATCAAGCAAATATTTTTCATTACTATTAATGGTGAACAACACTCCCCAAACCAATTCAGCAAGATTATCAGTCTTTATAATATTGGCTTTTGCAGAACCATCCTTGCTTACTTTGTTACACACTAATCTGTATCCCGGAAGAAATGCGTTGGTAACCTTCACTGCCGAAGGAACCCTTTTTGTAAGCCTGTTCAAATTCATATTTGAGCCGTAAGCAAAAATCAACATACATCATCAGGATTTAGATTACAAATGTATATGGCTTCTTTGGTTGTCTGGAATTATGTTTGGCAGGACAGGTTATGTATATCTGCCGATAGCCAAACTCAATTCCTGATTTGATTGTCCGGCACAGTGGTTCTGCCATCTGTAATAATAAAGGGGTATGTTTGAAAAGGCAGAAGGACTGTGCCGGGTCTCCCTGATAATTAAGAAAATCAGTCTAAATTAGTAGTTCACTAACTAACTGTTTATGGCAATCTGGAAATCATATAAAATATCGGATGTAATCAACGAAATAGAAGAGGAAAAATTTGTTCTCCCTGTTATTCAAAGACGGCTGGTATGGGATGAGGAAAAAATGGAATTATTGTTTGATACACTTTTGAAAGGAGATTCTTTCGGCGGTGTTATGGTGATTGAAGAAGAAAAAGGTAGTAAACCTCTTTTTAATTACAGGACATTTACAAAGGATGGTGGTATCATAAATTCAAGACAAGTAGATACGCTAACCCAATTACAGAATTTTGTTATTGACGGGCAACAGCGATTGCAATCTTTCTACATTGGATTGAAAGGAAGTTTTAATGGTAAGGTGTTGTACTTTGATTTATACAGCGATTATAATACCGAATTTGAATTTAAGTTTGAGAAAGAAGAAAGTAAACTACCCAAAAATTCAAAGGGAAATGAAGACAGAACAATCCCTGAACATAACTGGTATCTTGCCAGTTCGTTATTGAAAAGATTAAAAGACACCAACGATGAAGACCAGGTAGCAGAGGAGATAATAAAGGCGCAAAAAATACAGGATGCTATTCAACGAAAACATGTTGAGAAAAACATAAAAGCGTTTTACAAGAATACTTTGACGGCAGATTGTCTCGGTATTTCAAAAGTATCAGTGAATAAATCATTTGATGAAATAACTAATAAACAAAGAATCGTTGAGTTATTCCGAAGGTTGAACGATGGCGGCACAAAGCTTTCTTCTTTTGATTTGGTAGCTTCTGTGCTCAAAGGTTTTGAATGGGAAATGGAAGGCTTTTTGGAAGAAACATTAAAGAGCTATGAAGAAATTGGGTTAACGCAGGATAATCTTATTAAGTTGATATTTTTGTTGCAGGACAATCATAAAAAAGAAATGGCTGCAATTGAAGCGGCGGATGCTCAGTTTGCCATAAAGAACAGGGAAAGAATAAAGATTACCCTGAAATGCCTCAAGGATTTTCTCATCAATTCAAAATTATATTATTACTATAAAGATGGCAACCGCTCCTTTATTCCATTGTTTTTTATCGCCTATCATCTTTTTCATAAACAAATAACCGATGGGGAATTGGAAAAATTCTTCGCCAATTTTGATGCTAAGAATACGGAACACCCAAGAATGGAGAAATGGATTTACCATTCTCTGATTAATGGAGTATTCAAAAGCAAAGGAGCAGGATGGATACCCTACAAAACAGGCATCCGTAAGTTATTGGATAAGATGCAACATTTCAAGAACAAAGATTTTCCAACCGATGAATTGTTCCAGGTTTACAATGACCATCCGATAACATTTACACGAACCTATACTATTGGCAATCTCGATGAATTAGAAAGTTCATTTGTTTATTACCTGATGTATGACAGAGGGCAGACTATAAGGATAAATGATATAGACCACATCATGCCTAAATCAATATTAGAATCTCTAAAGATTGAATCAGCAAAAATTAACAGTATCAG
>Ga0208492_1000086_pt1 | contig 94901 bp, 88 predicted proteins | sample Subbioar_CSW14AB_FD_184820 | JGI IMG/M metagenome (GOLD analysis project Ga0208492, IMG submission 184820) | Serpentinite rock and fluid subsurface biosphere microbial communities from McLaughlin Reserve, California, USA - CR12Mar_CSW14AB (SPAdes) | ecosystem: Environmental > Terrestrial > Deep...
CCTGAAATCCGTTGAACCCAAAGTGAGGGGTCAGGCCAATTCCACCATCCAAGGCCTTCAAATTGCCGCATAATTGGCGCAGCTGGGAGACTGCACCCAATTGGTCCGAGCTCGAAAAATCTCGATTGCAACTTAACAGAGATATTGAGCAGCTTGCAGAAGATAAAAAAGCCTACAATCAAGCGCTGATGTCCAAGGGAACTGAAAAAACGGGTGACCATCGCCCGGGTAAACCTTAATCTTCAAGCAGGGAACTCACCCGTGAAACAATCGTTTTTTGCTCTTCTGACAATTTTCATCATCGGTCTCCCGCCCGCGCGGAGCGGCAACGATGAGAAAGCCGTGAACTATGTGAGCAATCTCGGCGGCCGGGTCATCTTCACCAATGAAGGCGGCGCGGCGGTTTACCTGAGCCGGTCGAAAGCAACGGACGATGGCCTTAAGACTCTTGCCGGCCTGTCGCGACTCACGATGCTAAATCTGGGCAAAACGAAAGTGGGAGACGCAGGCATCAAGCACCTCGCCGCCTGCGGGAAATTGAAACATCTTTGGCTGGCAGAAACGAAGATTACAGACGCTGGCTTGAAGGATCTCGCCTCCCTTGCGAATCTCACCGAACTCGATTTGTCGCAAACCGCCGTGACGGATGTCGGCGCGGCGGAGTTGATCGTTCTAGAAAAACTCACCAAGCTCTCGCTGCCGAAGCAGGCGATCACCGACAAAACGATCGCGGCCTTCCGAAAAGTCGGCCGCCTTCATGTGCTCGATCGGGCGCTTCCCGCCGAACAATCCGTGATCCAGCGAGCGCGCCCCAAGGATGCCGAAGCTGTCGACACACTCTACTTGCACAACACTGAAGTAACAGACGCAAGTCTGAAGGAGCTTGCCGATTTCAAGAATCTGACACACCTTGACCTCCGGGGAAGGCCCGTGACCGATGCCGGATTGAAGGAGCTTACAAACCTCAAAAACCTCACCTGGCTCGACTTGCGGGAAACGAAGGTGACGGACGCCGGGATGAAGGCTATCGCCGAGTTCACCAAACTGAAGTCTCTCGACCTGGGCCAAACAAAGGTGACCGACGCGGGAGAGGCAGAGATCCAGAAATCGCTGCCCAAGTGCAAGGTTTTTCGGTAACGGAGGACAACTGGATATTCGGCATCTTAAGCTATAAAGTGTCTCCCGTTTTCATCGCCTCTAGGACCTTGTCAATTTACCTGCTGATAATGGCAGCAAAAAAGCGATTGTGTTGCGCTTGGGATTGCCCGTCGTCGCCTTGAGGCACGAACACTTGACCTCGATAGGTGTTCGAAGATCAGGTTTTACCATCGCTCCCGCGGTCGAATGTTCGGTCCAAAGCGACTTTGCCGACCGCGGGAGGTTGAAATGGCCGAGCCCCTAGTCTTTCGCCGGAGTGGACGCTTTCATCGTCATCTTGAGTTCCGTATTTTCGGAATCGAGAGGACTCATCTTAAATTCCAAGCTGTCGAATTGATCGCGATATCGCAATTTTGCGCGAATCGATCCTGTGGGGAGATCTCTTAGAACCACGCGGCCCTGGGCATCCGTGCGCCAACTGGGCAGGGGTTGGTCAGCGTCCCCGGTCAGGTGAAGGATGACCCCAGCGATAGGCTTACCTTGCTGATCCACAACCAGAACGGGTCGGGTTTTTCCAGGCGATAACGCGAAGCTACCGGCGTCGATCGGTTTGCCTGTTTTCTTGGAAAGCGGAATTTCCTTCGACTGGAAGCCGGCGAATCCCTCCTTGTTGAGGAGCATTCTTACGGAAGTAGGGGAATAGGGTTCCTCCTTTTCATCCATGGCAATTTCCATGTGAAAGCGACCTTGCTTGTCCGTTTTTGTCAGTTTTCGTTCATGGGTACTGCCACGCTCGTAACCCACAACGGCTCCAACATCGACGTCGGAAAGTGGTTTTCCCAGAGAATCGGTCACTTGGCCAGTGAATTCCTGTTTGGGTCGCGTTGTTCGCGCAAGGTGAAAAGTCAGAAGCGGCCGGCCATTTTCCATGGTGACCTTTGCATTGGCGACGATGGCCTTCGCTCCTTTTTCATCAAAGAGCTCCACCCTATCGGTGCCTGCCACGGAATGAATCGATTTCACCTTGCCCACATCGAAGGCGGGATCAACGAGGAGTTCCGTCATAACTCGCGTAACTCCTTCGAAAGAGGCGAGACCATTCGGCGCAGCACCGGCCACAATCAACCATAGTTTGCCCGATTTCCCGCATTGTGTTAGCTGGCCCTTACCTGACTTGCCGAGGAAGATTTGCGAGGATGCGGGGCGGACCAAGGACGAGACTTGCTCGTCCTTGATCAGTTTGAGTCGAGTGGCATCGTCCTCGACCTCGGCCACGCCGATCAGCAATTTGAGGTCCTCAAGCTTTCCCTTTTCGACAACGACTTGAACGGGCCAAATTGGCCCCCTCTCTGCCTCAATGTGGAAAATGGCTTCTGGTTTTTCGGGAGAAACCGTCTGGGAAACATCTCTGCGTTCTGGAGTAAGCCAGAACCCTGGGCGTAGGATCGGGCCGATCAAAGTGACGTCGCCCATGGCGACTTCAAATCGGAATTGGCCCCGATCGTCGGTTGTCACCGTGCGCATGAACTTCTCTGGGTCAATTTCCCCATTTGAAAAAAACATCAAATCTGCCTGGGGAACTGGTTTTTTGGTCTCCCTCTCCACCACAGTTCCCGCGACATAGTATTTTCCCGGTTGATTTTGGATGACGAGCGCCGCAGTGCCTGGTTCGGCGATCGAAGATACCTCAGAGAGAGGCACGTTTGAACTGGGTAATGCCTTCGCTTCGGTGCGCTCTTGCGGATCGCGAGCCTGAGAAGGAACCAGGAAAAAGGCCGGAACGCTCAACAAAAGAACGAATCCCCCCATTTGGGATAAGGTCGGTCGCACTTGGGAATCAGCAATCATTTGAATCCTCCTTCGAATCGCCGTGGTGCCGCCAAAATTCATCGAAAGAACGGGTTTTGAGGTGCTTCCCGCGCTGATAAACGCCGCGACCTGTAACAAAGTGGCGGCATAGGATCTGCGCGATCCAGGAAATCGCTCCAGGGCCAGAGCATCGCAACAGGCTTCGGCAGCCTGGCTCATTTCCCGGCGTGCCAACCAGGCGACCGGATTCCACCAGAACAAGGTCGTCACAAGGAAAGCAAACAGGTTGGTCCAGTGATCCCGGCGTGCATAGTGAGCCAGCTCGTGGCCGATCATCTGCCTGAGTTGATCCGTCTGGAGTGAACCGATGAGTTGACGAGGCAAGATGATCGTTGGTCCGCCGCGGCCCGCCCACAACAGAGGAGTGATCGCCCAATCGATCAAATACACCCTGGGAACGACGCGCAATTTCAACCCCAGGCAAACATCCTTGATCATTTGCGCAAGGAAATCGGAGTGATCCCGGCAGCCACGCACGCTCTGCTGGATCACCCTGAGCTCACGGAGTGAGGTGATCCAAAGAAGGCCGGTGATCAAGGCGCTGAAAGCGAGCAGGCCTAGCGATATGGTCTTCCATGAAGTATCCCGATCGCCGTGGTCGGAGATTTCGGCTTCTAAAAGGACCCTTGACTCGACAGGCAGCACTTTTGCCTGACCCTCGAAAAGGGTGGCAGGGGGTTGAGTGGAAACACTACCTGTTTCGGAATGCTCACGCTCAGCGGCGGGTTCTCTATTGGGTTCTGCCGTCGCCCGAGGCACCACTGCCCACGGCACCAAGACCGCTGGCAGAGGAACTGGAATGATGGGTGGCGTGGCCAGTTTTAAGAGGACGAGAAACCAGATGCCATGACACAGTGCCGGATTCTTTCGCAGCGAATCGAAACGGCAAAGAACCCAGGCCATTACCGCCAGAAGGAAACTGAGGCACAGGTTCCACCCAAACAAGACCCCTAGCTCGTTCATGGAAGGATCTCCTAGTCCTGAATTTTCTCGATCATCTTTTCGAGAGCCTTGCGATCGGCGTCGGAGATTTTGGCCTGGTCGAGCAGCGATAAGAACAAGGGGGCCAGTGACCCTTGGAAGTGACTGTCCGCGAGCTTTTTCAAATGACGCCCGACGAATTCCTGCCTTGGGACCGTGGCGAAGAATTGATGGGCCAGGGTGCCCTTTTCGACCCGGACGAACCCTTTCGCGAGCAATCGATCGAGCAGGGCTTTCACGCCGCCATGCTTCGAATGCTCATGACGGCCATAGAGAGCGATCACAATGGCTCGAATGGGAGCGCCCTGGGCGTGATCCCAAAGAAATTCCAGGACCGACAGCTCCGCCTCGGTAACCTCTTCAAATGGACCCGTCACGGGATCGACCTCCTTCGTTCTTGATGGGAAGTCTGAAACCTGACCTCATGAAGCCTGGCCTCATACAGATTGTATTAGGGTGCCTGGTTCGGGCGTGAAGGTCAAGGGCAATCTCGCTGACGGTTCGAAGAAATCGCGGACGTTGGATCGTAGGCGGCGGTGGGTTGAGTCATCGCCATCGCTTGCCCGTGTCTTACCCTTACAGGGTCCGAGATCGGGCGCTTAAGGAAAAATCACGAACCCATTGAACCAAACCGTCCTGCCGAGCAACTGAATTAGGCAGGACACGCAAGCTTAAACGATGGACGGACCGAGCTGATGGCGGATGACCTTCAAAAGATTGAGGAGCAGTTGACGGTGTTGCTCGCCCAGCGGGGCGATCAGGACGCCTTCAGGCGGCTTCTCGACCTGTACGATGCTCGCTTGCTCTACTTCGTCCGCCGGATCCTCGGCGAGGCCGATGGGGCGCTCGACATCCTCCAGGCGGTCTGGCTGACGGTTCACCGCAAGCTGCCGACGCTGCGCTCCGCCGACGCGTTTCGCGTCTGGATCTACCGCATCGCTCACGATCATGCGGTCGCCGAGCTGCGGCGCAAATCCCGCAGGCCGGTGCTATTTGAGGACGCGCCCGATGGAGCTCCGCCCGATCCCGCGGCCAGCGACGACGCCCCGTTTGAAGATGCGGAGCTGGTTCACGCCGCCTTGCTTCGCCTATCCCCGGATCACCGGCGGGTACTGACCCTGCGGTTCCTGGAAGACATGCCGGTCGAAGCGATTGCCGAGGTCGTCGAGTGCGGCGTCGGCACCGTGAAATCGAGATTGCATTACGCCAAAGCGTCGTTAAGGCGCCGCATCGAGGAGGATCGCCGTGGCTGATACACCGGACCGAAATTCCTTCGCCACCCAACTGCTGCGGCAGGACAAGCCGTTGAGCGACGCCGAGTACCGGGCTTACCGCGAGCGGCTCGCGGACGCCTTAGTCGCGGCCGAACGGAGGGTGCTGTGGACCGGCAGGATCTGCGCCGGATCGTTGGTCGTGAGCCTCGCGCTGATGTTTGTCGGCGGGTCGAGTCTGATTGGCGACTTCGATCCCTGGTCGAAAGGCGCGACCTTCTGGTCTGTCGCGGCTGGCGCGGTGTATTGGCTGGCCACGATCGTATTCTTTCTGTCGTTAGCGTCCTACTACTCGCGGCTGCGCCCCCGGGTTCGGGACACGAAAGACGAGTTGCGCGATGCGGTCGTCCTGGACTTGCAGCGGCAACTCCGTGAGCTGCGCGAGCGGACCGGTTCGAATTAGCGGAGCTCGGCTTCGCTGAACACTCTCGACGCCCTTTTTCTCCCCTCATTCCTTGGATGGATCCCATCAACACCCCCGTTCGGGGGCGGACGCTCCCCTTTTGTTTCCTGTTTCCCTTTCTTTGGAGGATCGATGATGATGCGCATGTGGATCGCGGCAGTTGTCTTGGTTGTTCCTTTTTTGGCGTTCGCCGATGGTCGCAATCCGAGCGACAAGGTCAAGGCCGATCTCAAGACCCTGTCCGGAAGCTGGGACGCCACCGGCGGCGCGGCCATGGGGAAGGAGATCCCTAAGGAGGAATTACCCTTCCGCTGGACCTTCCAGGCGAGCGGAAAGGCTTCCTTCGCCGACCGGAAAAGAAACACCGAAAGCACCTACGCCTATGTCATTGATCCGGTCAAAATGCCCAAGGCCATTGAGCTGACCTATGAAGGGCCAGTGGCGGCCTTGAAAGGAGCCGTTCAGCTTGGCATTTACAAAGTGGAGGGGGATCAATTGGTCCTTTGCCTGGCTTTCCCCGGGGCGACCGAAAAGGATCGTCCCAAGGAGTTCGACTCAAAGACCGGGAAGGTGATGCTGATGAGGTTTGCTCGCGCGAAGGCGGAAAAATAAGGCGTTCGGCCGGTCTCGAAAAAAAGGCTGCCTGGCGACGAATCGTCGCCGGGCGGTTTCCGTGGTGAAGAGACACGGTTTTGAAGTCGCTTGTTTGCCGAGGGTGGTCGCCTCCATGTGTCGATCTCGACTCGAGTTCACTGGCCAGGTGGAGTTTCGTTTGTGGCCTTGCCCCGTTTCGAAAGGACAAACAACACGAAAGCCGTGATGAGGAATATCGCCAGAAGGACCCCACAAAGAATCGGGACAATCTTCGTTTTCAGCAAGTTGAGTGTGGCCAGCGGCGAAGCTGCGGGCACGACATTCGCAAGATTTTCGGAGACGATGGTGAATTTCGTCAAGACGGCGTCAAGGGCTGTGGGGCTACTGTTCGTGTTGGCGACGAACCGTACGATCGCCAGGTCGTCCGTGCCGAATTCGAACTTCTGAATCTCCTGGAAGTCGTCCTCGGTCCCGTCGGCGGCGAGGAAGTAGAGAATCGCCCCTTCCCTTCGCAAACGCAATTTCCCGGATCGCAAAGCAGTTGCTTTCACCTGGGAATGGTAATCCGGTGGCGAATTTTTCTTCGTCCAACCTTCCGCAACATAAACCTGCTGGCCATTCGCGAGCGCAAACCGGCCCACCTTGGCGAATTTGTTGCGTGCCTGATCGAGGACGACATTCAGAGCAACACCCGAGCCGACGCCCTTGGTCGGCCGATCGACCGTCTTCAATTCGTAGCTGGCTGTCACTTCGAAATCGCCGGTCAGCCGAAAGTTGCCGGCCACGCCCCAGCCCTGAGTCTGCTTTTCGGACAGCGGTGGAGTGATTCGCAGACCTTGAGCATCGGTTTGGACGACACTCTCGGCGCTCGGGCCGATCTTGCTCAACTGGCTCGGAACCGGTTTGCCCGCGACAAAGGAATGCGAAAATCCTGCTTCGGGAGACTGTCCGGCCTGCAGGGTTAGAAGCGGCATGAAGATCCCGAAAAGCAATCCCATAAAATCCCCTTCTCGAGTGTGCTTTTCCGTCTGTGGGAATCGTAGCGGAATTCTGGTAATGGGGCGCGGCGTTGGGGCCTCATGCCCGCATGAATCCATGGTTGATTTAACAGACCCTGTTGAAACGGTCAGGTCCCGAAGCAAGAATTGTTTCCCGCACGTCGATCGGCGGAATCACCAAAAATCGTACGTGTTGATGCCGTCAGATCATGATGCAGGCAGAGACAGACTAACTTGCATTTCGCGGTGATTGAGGTAGAACGACTTTCATTCACAATCGCTGCGCTTGATCTTAGCAAAATTTCTTTTGGAAGTTGCCAATCAAGCGCAGACGCCCGAGGGCAAGGGTCATGCACTGGATCCGAAGAGCGGCAGCGTGGACGGCCATGGTCCTGGTTGCCTTGATTTGCCTGAAGGCCGAATCAAAACAGCCGCCGGAAAAAGAGGCGCTCGCGACAGACCCGATCTCGGTATGCAAGGATGCAATCCTGGCCAATCGAAACGCGATCAAGACCATCAAGTGCCGATTTCAATTGACCACCGATGAAAAAGAACGTGCGCTCATGAAGAATTTGCCGCCATTTCAAGGATCAAGTTCAATCCTGGACAGGGAGATCACCTATTGGGACGATGGGTCTTCCGTGAGGATATCGATCAAGTACTTCAAGAATCACGGGCGAGAAGAAATTTCCTGGCATAATCAAGAATTTAAATATTGCGAATATTATGGAAGTGAAAACCGCGGTCATGCCGTTATTTCCAAAAAAATTGATTTAGGTCAAATCGTTTTGAATTCGCCATGGTTGTATTGCCAACTTACTTATCCGGAGAAGCTGCCTTCTATTGTTTCCAGGAAGTCGCATGGGCAGACAGGCCGCTTTGAAGAGATTGACGGCAAACGAACATTTGTTGTCACTTTCAGGAACGAACAGCGGCAATTGGAGACGGTTTGGTTTGATCCAAAATTGAATTATTTGCCGATAAAAAGCCATTTAGAAGTCAAGGCAGGCATCAAAGGCTTGTATGGTGCATCGGTGGTCACGAGGGAAAAAGTGAGTCATGTTGCGTTAAAAGATGGAGTTGTTTTTCCCGCCATGACAAAAAGTCGAATGACCGTGCTTGGAATGCCGTGCCCTGAAGAGATATTCCTGGTTCGCGAGATCCAAATCAATGAAAAGATACCGGAAAGCGTATTTGTCCTCGAAATTCCAGAGGACATGCGGGTCATCGATCAGGATAGGGAAGAGGCCGAGCGAAATGAGCGCAATCGCAAGAAGTAGGGTTCCAAGCATTTAGGCCCAAGAAGATGCCCATGACGCAACCCATCGCGGAATCGATACCGGCAACGCATCGCTGGTATGCGCGGCCCGTCTTCTTTGTGACCGACCTCAATCGTGCGCTCCATTTCTACATCGACTTGCTCGGCTTTGCCAAGGCCTGGCATGAAGCCGAGGGAGCGGGCACCGTTTGCCAGGTCAATCGTTCCGACTGCGAGATCATCCTTTGTCAAAGCGAGGACAGGAAAGGTACGTCGCGCTTGTTTGTGGAACTTACGCGTGAAGGGGTCGCTGCGTTTCGCCAAGAAATCGCCGAACGCTCGATTCCCCATGACGAAATCTGGTGGGGCTATGACGTCTTCCGGCTTAGAGACCCAGATGGTAATGAATTGCTGATCCCGAAGACCCCATGATGGCGGCAGGGCGACTCAAACGCGTTGCAGCCGCCTGGAAAGCCATTTGCCGCGCCCAAAGATTAGGGGGCTCTGCATTCCCTAACGCGAGTCCGTTCCATGAACCGCGTTGTCATCGAATGGCAGGCGTCGCTGCATCGCGCCGCTTGGGTGATTGCGAAGCTGGACGGGATCGACGCGGCGGAAAAGGCCCTCCATTACGTTGCATTCGTAGGCGAGAAAGAAGGATACATTGCGCGCGCAATGCGAAATATCACCCCCACCCGCGTGAAGAGGTCGTTTCGTCCGCGCGACCTCCTCGCAAGCCGCCTATGACAAGGTGAGCAACTCAAACGGTGCCTGACATTCCTGTAGCCTGACTTTCTGTTTCATTGATTTTTCCCGACGAGCTGTTCTGAGCCTTGTCGAAGGGCATGGCGGCGATCTGCCGCCAAGTGCCTACTTGCACGCCCGAGAACGCCTGGGCCATTCGAGTTCAGTCATGGCTTTGCTCTCTTGTACACCGACGCGATCCCGCCGGTGCCCGCCTTCGCTTTGAACTCAGTGGGCCTTTCCTGATCTGGGGAGCCGGCCCTGCAAAACTTCAGAGTGTCGCCATCGATCCGATAAATGGCCTTGAAGGATTTCTTGCTGTCAGGTCCTTCGGCATAGGTGGCGTCGGTCGCCTTGGGTTTCTGGGTGGCATCTACCTTGAAGGTTCCTCCCGCGATCACTTTGTCCCCAACCTTAATAACAAAGTTACTGCCGGTGAAAATCGCTCTGGTGTCTTTCTGTGGTTCGACCTCCTTTCCATCTCGCTCCAGATTTACCAGATTCCATGTCCCTTCCAGTTCGGTCTTTCCGTTCTCATCGGCCTGGCACCTTGAGACGGAAAAAAAGGTGATAGCCAACACCAGCGTGCATTGATTGACCGTTTTCATGATTAGTCCCTGAGAATGAGTTGCGTGCGAAGGCCTTATATCACCCGAGTTCCCCCTTGAGCTGACTTATGACTCGTGCTTTGGTGGAAGCCCCATAGGGCATGTCTTCTCATTGCACCAAGCGCTATACTTGCCCCGGCGCCGCGACGGCCTTCCAGGTAATGAAGCAACGGCAAAGGGGGATCGTCAATTGCACCTCCGCCAAGTAGGTGGCACCGACATCCTTGGGTGCCTTGGCGGAGTCACCCTGGGTAAGGCGGCAATTTCTTCCCGTGACCGTGACTGCTCCATCCTCCACCCGAACTTGCAATAATCCTCCCGTCATCGGGACGAGTGATATCTGCACCGACCCCGGCGCGTCCCAGGCGATTTGTTCCGCGGTTTGATTCTCATTCAATGGAAACTCTCCCTGGTCAGTGAACGGGACGCAGCGGAGCGATGGAAAGGCTGGCTGTAATCTATCGGGTCCCCAAGGGAAAGCATCCAGCGGCCGGTGTTTGAAGCCGAAGAATGTCCATTATTCCGCATCAAGGCGACCAGGCGGATATCACCTGGATTTCGTGTGGGGCCAACTCGCCGCTTTCATCATGGGAGATTTCAGGCGGTAGGAGTTGAACATCCATGGAGCCGGTATCCTGTCCGGGACTTCAACAAATCCACGCGTACTCGAAGTCCTTCATCTCAACTGCGTCCAGGGCGATCCCTCGCCGCACGATAGTCGCCGCAGCGCCGATGGCGTCAACTCAGTCCGTATAGAGCTGGTTGGTTGCTCGGTTCAATCGACCTTATCGAGGCCGATCATGGTGCGACCCTCGCGGGAGGAGTACGAAACTCGGGTTGGTCTGGGGGCTACCGTCCCCGGGTCATTCAGGCAAAGCCACAAAATCACGCCTTTGAGCCCGCCTCGCTCATAGATTCCCGTGCACTTCTTGCCTTTGTGAGGTCCATTGAGAAACGTGGCGTCAATCTGTTTTGGCGCTTTCGTCGGATCGAGGGTGAAGGTCAGCTTGATCTTTTCACCCTCGGGTGCAAGCCATTGGATTTCGTTGCCCTTCACAATCCATTGCCGATCATCGCCTTGCCCGAATGGGTCAGGTCCTTTACCGGCAGGCTTGGGCCAGCCATCGGTCTGGATGATTTCAAACCTCCAGGTTCCCTGAAGGGAGGCCAACTCCTTCTCGGTCTCGTTGGGCGCGACTGGCTGAAGGAAGATCAGTGAAGTGTGGCCGCCGCCGGTCATGGAAATTGAATTCGGTCGTGCGACTTTTGCTCCGGGATCTTGCACGCTCATCAGGAGCATCTTTTGATTCGCACCTCCCCACTCATAAATCCCTATGCACTTCTCGCCTTTATGTGGCCCGTCGAGAAATGTGAGGTCAATCTCTTTCGGTGATTTCGTGGGATCGATGTCGAAAGAAAGCTTCCAGATTTCGCCGCTGGATCGGGTCCATTTGATCTCGTTGCCATGAATGGCCCATCGCCAGTTCCGCACGACCCCTTGAGCGGCACCGAAGTCCTTGACCTCGGAGTCGCAGATGTCCATTGCCCAGTTCCCCTGGAACGGTTCGAGGTTCTTCAGCTTCGGATCCGGCTTCAACGATTCGAGGCCTTTTGGTGGGGAAATCTCGAGCACCGCGTTCTCTTTTTCCGCATCGACGAACGGAGCGTCGGCGTCGTACTTGGCTCGGATGCCGTTGGCTCGCGCGGCATCGACGGCATACTTGCGTAGGTAAGGGTCCTTGGCCGTGTCGAGGATCTTTTGCAGCGGCTCGCGATAGGCCGGGCGAGGATGATTCTTGGCGGCATGGCAAGCGGCGATTTGCAAGTCGATGTATTCGTGGGCAAGCGCAGTCGGCAGGTCATCCAATATGGGTGCCGGGATTGGAGTGGGAAGATTGTTGAGAATCAACTCGGCCAAATACGGCGAGTCCGACCTTAACCACTTTTTCAATTCGGCCTGCCAACCGACAGGCCGGAAGCTTTCTTGTTGGCGCAGGGCAATCGCGAATGCCGCCGCCTCACCGGGATGAGTTGGCTGGATCGGAGCCTTGGCGCCGCGCCGGAGCATATAGATCACGGTGTGACCGAAGCCCGATGCCGAGCCGCGCGGGCGGAAGTACTGATGGGTCTCAAGCGGCAGTGTCTTCGTTAGTTCGATCGAATGGGCATAAGCAATCAAACAATCGGCGAAGTCCTCCGGTTGGCCAACGCAGCGGTAGATATAGTCGATGTCGATCAACAAGGACTGCGGATGTTCTTGAGGGAAGAAGCCATTGCGAAATACCTTGAGAAACTCAGGATTCCTGGCATCGGCATCGAGCGGCTCCTTTTTCCGTTCCCGCAAGAGCGATGCGACCTCGACATCCAGTCGCAGCGCCAGCCGAGTCAGCACCGGGGCGAATTCCACTTTCCATGTGCGGGCCACGCGATCGCGGTTGACCTTCTCAAAATCGCTGAGCGGCTCGTTGTACCAGTTTGGAAACGGAAGGCATTTCTTGAGATGGTGAAAGCAGGCGCGGGCGGCCTGCCAGTCGTTGCGGTTCAGCGCATTGTTCAAGACTTCGACGAGAATCTTGTTGGATTCGAGTTGTTCCATTCGTTCAAGGGATTGCAGAGCGTCGAGATCCCGTTTTGCCGCGTACTCGCTCAGTATGGGTAAGTAAATCGGTTGGATCATCGCCTGGAAGTCGGCGGCCTCGGGCAGAAACTTCATCGTGTTGTTGTCATACGCCTGCCGCGGCGCTTTCTTCATGCGCTCGAACACCCCGAAAGCCTCCGCGGCGGTGGGTTGCTTCAAAATGAGAGTCGTTTCGCCCGATGAGTAGGAATTCTTCGGGTGCTCTTCGAGCCGATCGACATTGGAAACTTGCAAGCGATACCGCCCCGGCTCCAGAAACCTGAGGTACCGCGTGACGAACAAACTCGTCGAATAGGTTTCGTTCGGTTTCAGTTTGAAGCCGCCGACTGGTCCGCCAAAGTTTTGCGGCATGGGCCAGGTTCCCACCGGCTTGCCGATCGGCCTCCCCTTTTCATCGATCTTTACCGCAGACATGCGGAAGCCATCATTGATCCGCAGGTCGGGATAGCTGCCACCTTTCCCAAACGGAGCCTCCTCCGTTCCCTGGTTCGTCATCTCGTACTCAATCGCGATGCTTTCGCCGAGAAGGAACTCCTGCCGATTCAACTTCAAGACGACTCGAATCGCTTCGCGATCCTCGCCACGAACCGTTTCGCGATCTTCGCCACGAACCGCCTCGGCGAGGACATGGAAAGATAGACGTGAAGTGGATAAGACCCCGCCGATCATCAAAGCCACGATGACGAGCATGGCGATTCGGCTCGGCCGCAGGTGCGAGCTGGTCGGAACCGACAGCACCTTGAGCACTCGGCGTTTGAACTCCGACGAACTGGTACCAGACGCCGCAAGCGACGTTGGAGGGGCAGAAGTTCCAAACGTGCGCAGGGAAAACGACATTTCAGCCATGCGGACCAGTGCGTCGGCGTAACGCAATCGATCGCAACCCGTTCCCAGCACCATCTCGTCGCAGGCCTGTTCACGCTCGCTGCTGATGCGGCGGCTGATGTACCAGACTGCCGGATGAAAGAACAACATCGACTCGACAATTCGTTGCACCAGGTTCACCAGGAGGTCGTAGCGGCGAATGTGAGCCAATTCATGAGTGATGAGTGCCCGCAGTTGATCCTGAGTCAAGCCTGTTGCCGCAGTGGCGGGTAGGAGAATCATCGGGCTGAATACGCCAAGGACCAGCGGAATGGAGACCTTGGCACACCAGGCGAAACGGGGCAAGGATCGCAGTCCGATCTGATGAGCCTGCCGCTTTAGCATTGCCAGAAGAGAATCGTCGTCGATGGGAGTGACTTCTTGGCGCAATCGATGGGCCAGCCAGGTTCCACGAACCAGTCGAGCCAGGAGCATTCCAGAGCATGCAAAATACAAGAGGGTGATCTGGGGAGCATACTGTTGAAGCTGTTGCCAGCGATCACCGTCATCAGGCGCTTGCTCCGGACGAAGGATCGGCGGCTCAACCATTTCTGCCGCACTCACCGCGGCGGATACAGGGGCCTCCACTGCGACCATCGCCCGCGGCGATGCTGGCGGCCTGTCGGAGGGATCAAGGTCATTGCGACCGGGAACGACCCCATCCGGGGTTGGCGCGATCGACGCCAATGTTGTGGCCACCGAAGGACTCAAGACGGGCGAAGCAACTTTCGAAAAGGTGATCGCCACGCAGGCCATCATGATCATCAGCGCGGCCACATGCAGGGTGTACCGGCGACTGGCCGACGCCCGGCTCAACAGCGTGTCGCCAAAAGCGGCAAGCAGCGCCACCAGACTCCCTTGCCATAAAAAGTGCAGGAACGTGATGAGGAGTCGAAAAGAGAATGACGGGTCGATCAAGTCAGAGAGGTTCATGAAAGACTCCAACAAAAGGAGCAAAAGCCTTCACTAGCGGGACTAAGATTCCTTGAGTTTTCGATTGATGAGACTTCGCAGCTCGCGCATTTCGTCGGTAGCGAGGTCTTTGACGTCGAACAGCTTCATCATCACCGCCGAAGCCGACCCGTCGAAAATGCGATCGACGACATCGACCAGTACGAGGTTGCCGACTTCGTCTTCGGAAATGCGCGGGCTGAACAGGTACATGTTACCTTGCTTCTTGCGATCCAGATAATTCTTGGCGACCATCGTATTGAGCGTTGTGATCACCGTTGTCTTGGCCAGCTCTCGCCCGCCTTCGCCCAGCGCTGCCTGCACATCCCGCGCGAGTTGCGGCGACTGTAGCCACAGCACCTTCAGGATTAGCAATTCCAGTTCCGTCGGATACTTCGAGACCGGCCGCGGCATCCTACCCCTCCTTCACGCAGGCAGGCCTGCGTCGTCTAGTAACATAGACAATGCTAAACCATCGTGGCGATGCGGTCAAGGCATTCGACTAGATTACTAGACGATTTCGGCGCGGTGCCCCGAAGTTCCCCAAGCAATACCAGCCGCCCACGGCATCGAAAGCCTTTGAAGAAGGCTGTGTCTGATCGCACGGGCCATGGCCCTGTTCCGCTTTCCTTGAGTGGTGAGAAAGGTTGACCTCCAGTTGGAGAGCCGTCAGTCGCCGTTTTCATAGACCTCATTGAAGACCAAGCGAAGTAGGAGAGCGGACCATGCGAGGCCTTCGGTATTCGATCAACGTCACCTTGGATGGCTGCTGCGATCATCGAGGCATACCCGCGGACGAGGAATTGCATCGCCACGCGATCAAAAACCTTTGCCAGGCCGATGCTTTGCTTTTTGGCCGGGTGATTTACCAGATGATGGAGTCGGCGTTTCGGCCGCGCCCACAGAAGGAGCCATTGCCCGAGTGGATGGAGCCCTTTGCCCGGACGATCGATGCGGCCAAGAAGTTCGTGGTGTCGAGCAAACTAGACCGCGTCGACTGGAATGCGGAGCTATTGCGTGGCGATCTCAAGGAAGCGATTCTCAAGCTCAAACGTGAACCGGGCAGGGGCCTATTTGTGGGAGGCGTGCAGCTCCCGCGGGCCTTGGCGGAATGGGGATTGATCGACGAGTACGAATTCATCGTCCATCCCGTGGTGGCAGGCCATGGGCCAACCTTGTTCGCGGGGCTGCCCAATCCCCTCAGCCTAAAACTGGTGTCGCGGTTAGAATTCGCTTCCGGGGCGGTGGCGATGCGGTATGAGCCGAAAAGGTAAATGTGCCCGAGTCGCTGGTGCATGGGGAACAAAATGCGCCGCGTCGCAGACCAAGCTGAACTTCAATCGGCATAGCCCACCCAGCCGCGAAAAGTGAACCCCGTGTAAAAGAGGCGCACATTCGAAAATCCTGCTTCGCGCAGGATGGCTTCGTCCTGCTCGGGAGAAAGAACCGTCAATTGCGCTGCGACCGCCTTGGGGGCGGATCGCGCTTTTTCCGGTTCGATACCCGAAGCGATTGCAAAATCAGCGTAACGCGAAAGCCAGAGTTCTTGTTCTCCTTGGGGAATGCTGAGGTGCATCACCACGAAGGGCGCGCCACGGCGCAGGCGGCGGCGAACTTCCACGAGCGTGCCCAAGCGCTTTTCGAGCGGCACGAAGTGCATTGTCAGTAAACAGCTCGCGGCATCGAATGGCCCTTCGGGTGCATCGTCGATGTAAACGGGATGGAGACGGGCGCGGGTTGCGAGTGGACCCAAGGTGCGTTCGGCCAATTTCAGCATTTCGGCGGACGGGTCAACACCATCGAAGGTCCAGCCAGGCTGCGCCTGGGCGAAGGCTTTCAGTTCCAATCCGCCGCCGGCGCCGACAACGAGCACGCGGCCATCCTCCGGCATGCGCTCCGCAAGGAGAAGCCTCGCCATCGTTTGCATGTCGCTGAAGCCGGGAACAAATCGCGGCGGCCCTTCCGCGTAGCGCGCCACTGCCTGAGGATCGGCAAAGAATTGGCCAGGATCTTTCATGACATCACTTGCGAGGACTCGGTAAGTGTCGAGGCCGATCTGCTCATGCCTGGTGGTTCTTAAGGGGATGGTGCTTAAATTCATGGTGCATGTGGGCACGAGCAGCGAGGCGCTTTTGAAGATCGATGCTTAGCATGGCGAGCGTCACTTCGCCAAAGCGCTCAAGCATGAGCTCTTCGGCTTCCTGAAAAACGTGGTGAAGGGCGGCATTCACCGCCTCCTCGACGAGGCAGCCGGGCGCCTCACTGCGATTGCCAATGGCGAGCAGTGCGGGGCTGCCCAGCGCGGCATGAATGTCGCGCAAGGTCACCCTCTCGAGGTTGCAGGCCAGCGTCCAGCCCCCTCCATGCCCTTTTTCCGATCGCACATATCCTTGATTGCGCAGACCTGCCATGACCCTTCGGATCACCACCGGGTGTGTCTCCATCACCCGGGCAAGGTCTTCGGAGGTCACGGGGACGTTCTGTTCTGCCAGGTGAAGCAGGACATGGAGCACGCCGGACAATCGACCATCGCGTTTCATGTAACTAGTAATATTACATGAAGTCTCGGCGGCCAGGAGTGGTCATGAAAACTCCTGGCCAGAAGTCGCGGGGCTTGCGCCCTAGGACGAACCGTTCCGCGGTTCGTCTTCTCCGTCGAAAACGGAGGAGTCTTGGCGAAAGTGAGACCTAGGGCAGGGTCGTGAATCCAGGAAAAGTGGCAGGTGGCCGCGATGAATCCTCATTTCCTGAGCCATGGACCGATGGTCGGCCAAGCCCTTGTTGTCGCGTTCGAGTTGCGCCGCGGATTCTTATTGCCGGCCGACTAACGGCGATTTCTGTTTGAGCAGAATCACGCCGAGCCCTTTGAAGATTTCGGAAAATCGGCCTTATCCATAAAAAAAGCGGCCCGCGATGGGGCCGCTTTTCCCACGAAATTCAGGTAAGTGGACTTACTTCTTCTCTTCCTCAGCCTTCGTATATTGTAGCTGCATCATCTTCGCTTCTTTGCCATCCATGACCCCGTACATGGTGAAGGTGCGCGAGCCATCCTTGTTGTAAGTGGTCACCATTTTGGTTTTCGCTTCGTTGCCGGCGGGGTCCCGGCCGATACCTAGTGTCGTCAACGTTTGAGTCTTTTCGTCGAAGGTACCTTCGATCTGCATGGGAAAAGGCGACATCGTATCCACCCAGGTTCCCATGATCTTCTTCTTTTTCGGATCGAAGCCCGTTTGGCTCGACCCTTCAAACGCCGCCCCAAAGATCTCACCCTTGAAGTGGCTGATGAGCCACTTATCACCGAGCATGAAGTTGGTTTCCTTGCCCTTGCTGACCGTCGGCTCGGCATTCGGGTCGGCGAACATTTTGATCACGACATTCCAGGTCCCGACATCACGTTTGAATAATTTGGCGGGATCGCCTTCCTCGGCACGAACCGAGGCCGCGGGGAAAAAGGCGAGGAACGCCATCAAGGAGACGATTCGCGAAATCACAGTGCACCTCACTGAAAAATCAGAAGAGAAACCACAATCAAAAAATCGTAAGAGACTTGTTTTGACCCATCCTGGCGATTCTATGGGACCAGGAACCGAGTTGGCATGTTCGACCGCTCAGGCGGCATCGGCTGGCAGCGAGTCTGCACGGGGGGCCTTTTTCATGCTGTCCCATGCAAAAGGAAAAATGCCAAGGCCCACGGCCAATAGGGCGGCAAATCTGAACCAAAGAACATAGGGAACCATGGAAAGGTTAAACACCAAAGCGGCGGTCAAGAGCACCTCGATGACGAGCGCCGCGGGATGACCTCCGACCTTATGGGCCATCCAGGTGCTGGCGAAGGCGGTCGTCCCCCACAGGACGGCCGCGATCGCAAGGACCCAGTCGGGATAGCCTGCCGCATATTCGCACAATTCTTCGTGGGTGCCTTTGAAACCGGGCGGGGGAGGGTAGAGGGTCCCGCAAATGAGTTCCACGGCGACTACCAGGATCATCGCGGTAAAGACACCCGCGATGACTCCGGCCAGGGTACGAAAGACTTTTGACATGAGCGGATTTCTCTTTTTTTTGACCCAGGATGCCTTGTGCTGCTTACCTTAAGCGGCGGCAAAACGGCCTCGTGGCGGCTGCCTCAATCATGCATTCCCTCCCGCCCTACGCAAGTCTTTCGCCCCCTGGTTTGGTTTTCCGAGGACAAAGAAAAGCTAGCGGGAATTGCTGCCGGTTCAGGTCCACGTCCAAGCCGTACCACTTGAGCGCTTTCGGCATGGCTTGGGAAGGCTCGACCACTGGAAATAGCCTACCATTGACAAATTAAATTGTCAAGGCGGCGGAGGAGGCTCAATCCACGAGGTATCCGAGGCTGACAAGGCAGCTGGGAAAAAGGGGCAGCCAGGCTCGAGCGGGCGGCTTGAGGGAAAACGGATGAAGGCCGCGGTGGGAACACCGCTGCCTTCATCGAAGATCTGCAAATCCAAGATTGAGAAGCTAACAAGGTTTTTTTGAGAAACTGTTTCCTTATGGATTTCCTACCGGGACAAAGTGTCAGCGAATCAGGACACCGGACGTTTCAAATCCGCTTCTTTGATTTTCATGGGCACCGTGACCTCGATCGTGCTTTCTCCCGCGGTTTTGATGCGCATTCCAAAGGACGATTCGCCGGTGGATTGAAAATTCATGAGCGCGGAGTCGATGACAAAGCCCGGGGCGATCACGCTCACGTCATAAACTTCTGGCGGCAAGCTCATGATGGTGAAGTCGCCGTTTTCCGAGAGCGGCACCTCGGCCCAGTCCCAGGCCGGGTTGCGAGACACTCGCAATTTCGCGCCGGCGGGAATTTTGGAACCGGCCGGGAACAACACGCGGCCCTTCAGTGTTTTTCCTGGAAGAAGCTCAAGATTGCCAAGCGCCTTCTCATGGCCATCCTTGCCCGACTTGACCAACATGGTCTTGAGCGCAAGCAGATCCACTTTCGCATCGCAAAGCGAATAGAGGACGAGTTCCTCGTCCGCAGGCAGATTTGCGAACACAAACTGACCGTTTTCGTCGGTGGCCATTGTGGTCTCGCCCACCATGCGACCGCCGGAGCGGTCGGACTGCACCATGCCGATGGCGCGGGCCTTCACGGGCTTGCCTGCATAGGTCAAGCGTCCTGAAACGGTTGCCCCCAGGCGCATGCGGATTTCCTGTTCGCGCCCATTGAGCTCAAACAGGGTTGCCGGAAAAACGGCAAAGCCGCGCGCGCTGGCCGTGAGATCCAGACCAAGTTTTGGTTCCTTGCTCAAGATCACGAACCTTCCCTCCGTATCGGTGACCGCGGCCTCATCGACTCCGGGGGTAGCACCCCACCATCGACGTTTCTCCGTCTTGGCCCCTTGTGGAGACACCACGGCTCCGGCCAGCGGCTTTCCCTGATCGTCGAGCACGCGGCCCTTGATCATGTGCTCTGGCCGCGATTCTTGCGGCATCGATTTCAAGGCGACGGAAAGTTTGGTCGTCGCTGGGTCGATTAACTCCGTCAACTGAGCCTGTTTTCCTGGAGCAAGGATCAGCACGCGGAACAAAAGAGCCGGATCGAGATCGTCGATGGAGAATTGTCCCTTGGCATCGGTCTTCGCCGATTTGGCGCAATCGCGATAGCACGAGGGACATGTCGTTGGAATGCCCACGCGGGGCTTTGCGGTGTAAAGGCTAACCACCGCGCCAGAAAGTGGATTGCCCTTCTCATCGGAAATCCGGCCGCTCAGGTCTCCCGAAGCCGGAGCCACGGCGAGGGTGGTCAATAAAAATGCGACGGTCAAAGACATCTTACTTCTCCTCTTCAACGAGCGAGGGATCGAGCACCACACGAATATTCTGTTGGTTTTTTCCGGCGGGAACCTTGGCGGGAAAGCGGATCGGACCACCCTTGTCGGAGGTTCTGATGTAGGCGAAGATCGCAAGAGGTTCATCGGGAAGTTGCTGGAGCTTGAATTTGCCCTGGTTGTCGGTGGTGGTCCAGGGAGGCGGTCCGCTCGAGGAAATACGACCAACCGAAGCTCCACCTTTCTGAAGTTGCACGCTGATCTGGGCTCCCACGACTGGCTTGCCGGCCGGGTCAACGACGATTCCCGCGAGCGATTGATTCAATTTGCGCAAATTGAGATCGGGTAATGCGAAATCTCCTTTGATCGTGTCGCTCAGTCTTGGTGAATAGGGGCTTTGATAGGTCCAGGTGGGATCGGCCGCGGGGAAAGGCGGCTTGATTTCGATGCTGTATTGATCGCCGGCTTTCAGGCCGGTCAGGCGGTAGCGGCCGTCGGCATCGGATTCCGCCTTGCCAACCGGAACGATGCGAGAGGAGTCGTAATAGGCTGGGCGGCTATTGCTGGACTTAACCAGGGAACTAAACACGGGGACTCCGCGCGAGAGATTCAAGGTGACTCCCGCCAACGGTTTTCCATCGGAAAGGATCCGACCCGTCAGGGTGACATCAGCTTTCGCGGCACGCTCGGCTTCGAATTTCTGCTCCCTCTTGTCGGCGACATAGCGAAGAATCAGGGGGTCTTTTTGCACGACGGTTGCAGCCACTCCACCTTCTTTTTCCAGGTACACCTCAAAGGTCGTTTCGACGCCATCGGGCACCTTCATGGTGAATTGCCCTTTCGCATCGGTCTTGCCAAAACCATGGCGGCGGTTTTGATCGCTTGCCATGACTTGCATGCCTGCCAACGGTTCGTTCTTCTCACCGACGAGGCTGCCGCTTAGATCATGCGTGGAGACCACTTCAATCTTGGGAAGGTCGAACATATTGACGCCTTCGGGCACTTGCACGGGGGAAGCCCAGGGGGTGCCAAGCTGGGCAAAATCACCGGGCATGCTGATGATCTGGAGCCGTACCGGCCCGGGCAGCACGCGCGCCTGGTAGCGCCCCTTGGCGTCGGTCACGGCATGAGCGGACTGCCTGAAGCTGCCAAAACCCAGGGAGATCTCGGCTTTGGGAACGGGCTTCCCATTCGATTTCGTCAGGATCGTCCCTTGAACCAATCGAGTCGGAACTAACGGGATTTCCATTCGGAGCGTTTCCCCTTCCTTCAGGTAGAGGTCCTCTTCCAGGCGCGGCAACACGGGGTGCGCCGAATCGATCCCCACATAGGTGTGAACCGGACCGCCACAGGCGATGATCGGCACAACGAACCGTCCCTCGTTATCGGTGACCACTTGAGCATTTCCGGAGGAGTCAGACCATTCATCTCGATTGTCCGTGGAAAAGCTTATCTTCACTCCCCGGGTCCACTCAGGTCTTCCGCCAACGAGCCGGCCTTCAATCCTTCCCGGCGCGCGCAGCTTGATGGTGCGCACCGCCTCAAGCGGCTCGCGATCGACGCGAATTACTTGTTTTCCAAAGGCTTCGCTCACGATTTGAATGCTCATCAAGTGCTTTGGCTCGAGTGCCATGAAGGTGGCAACACCCTGGGCATCGGTTCGAGGCGCAAACAGTTTGAGCAGCTCTTCGGGAATATATTCGTAGGCAATGGGTGACTTGTAGTGTTGTGATTCCACCAGGGCGCCTGGCAGCGGCTCGCTTTTTGGCGTGAGGATTTTGAAGCTGGTTTTGACTTCTGCCGGCAGCGCGATCTTGACGGTGAGTTCATTCGCGCCTTGTACGACCACCTTGCCGACATTCTCGGAGGTGATGCCATGGCCGGGTGCGTAGGCCCAGAGAGTCCATTGATTTCCGGTGAGTCTTGTATCCAGCCAGTCGGAGGGGAACTTCAACTCGAATTGTCCCGCATCGTCGGTCGTCGTACTCGCAATGCGGACCGGAACGTGGCGCAATGGAAGGGAGATTTTTGCTTTTGCTACCGGTTTGCCGCCTTGATCGACCACGCTACCGCGAATGATCTTTATTGCGGCGTTTTTGTTGTCCGAGGGAGTATCCTGCGGAGCGGTGGGCAGGCTCGGCGTCTCTTCCCCATGGGAGTTGGGCTCCGACGATGAGGCCGTAGCCGTATTCAGGCGCACCGCGCCGAAAAGCGCGGCGCAGGCGAACAACACGATGCCGGCTCCCGCGCAAAACGCGCGGGGCGAGCGCAGCCTGAGGGTCAAATTCGAATTCAGGAGCATCTTGATTCTCCGGGAGAGGTTGCTGGATCGATCAAAGAAGGCAATGACACCAGGAATGGGCCGGCCCATTCGTTCTTTCGTGAAGGCCAACAGCAGAGCGGAATATTCAATGCGGCCGATCTCATCCCCCGCCGCGCGATGGTCGGCAAGGAAGTCCTGGCAAACGCGCAGGTCGCGGCGCAGCATCCAGAACAGGGGCTGAAACCAGATGAAAAACTGGCAGACCCAGGTGAGTCCCCAGGCATGCAAGTCTCCGTGTTCCACATGGGTCCATTCATGCTTCAGGCAAAATTCAAGCACGGCCGGGTCGCCGGTCGCGATCGACTCGGGGATCATGACGGTCGGCCGCAGAGTACCGTACGCCATCGGTCCGGTGATTTCGGAAGAAACGAGCAGGCGCACCCGATTGCCGCGGCCGGCGGTAATTTCCCTCCAGGTGCCGGCGACATGATCGTCGGCCAATGCCGCCCGCTTGGCCAGTTGCTGCAAGCGCCGACGGCCCGCGAATGTTTCGACAAGAAACAAGGTCGCCGCGAAGCCATAACTAAGAACCAAGAAAAGCGTGGCGCACCACCACGGATCCCATCGCCAGGGTGCGGGAATGGACTGGCTTTCCGTGGGAGGAATCGTCGCCGCCTGAATGCTCGGCGCTTCCGCCGTGGTGCGGTAATCGAGGCGCCCTTCACCTTCAAGAGATGGGGCGGAAGGAGAAATCTCCATTCGTTCTGGCGCGATTGCATCTGGCACAAGAGCAACCTCTCGGGATGCTTCTTGCGGTAGCGGCGTCGAAGACTGCGAAGCAGGTGGAAGTATCGAGTCCGATGGGATTTTGTTGGCACCCGCTTGCTCGGTAGCGACCAGTCCCAGTTGCCAGTGAGGCATCGGGATGAAGGCCATCAAGAGCGGGACTGCGGCGGTAATGACAAAAGTCATCACGATCAGGTTGATTCGGTCGGCAGGCTGGCGCAAGCGGCTGATGGCAATTTTGGCCGCCACAAGCATCAAAACGCCGACCGCCGAAAACTCGATCCAACGGATGAAGAGTTGCTGGGGGGAGATCATTCCCTTACTCCTGAATGTTCTGCTTATCTTTTCGGGCCTTGGCAATCAGTTTTTCGAGGTCGCGCATTTCGTCAGCGGAAACATTCTCGGCTTCGAGCATGTTGAGCACGAGCTTATCGAGGGCGCCATCGTAGACGCGATCGAGGAAGCGCGAACTGAGTTGTTCGCGCGTGTAGTTGGGGGCATAGAAAAGAGTTCTGCCCACCGACCGCTGGATGGCCAGACCCTTATCCGCCATGATGCGCAGGATGGTCTGCACGGTGGTGAACGCGGTTTTCTGGCGGGCATCGAGCGCCGCATGCACATCGCGCACCTTTGATTCCCCCAGGTCCCAAAGGACCTTCAAGACATCGAGCTCGCGCTCGCTGGGACTCCATTCGGTTGTCATTCGGTTACGATCTCCTTCGGCGATGATATAGTTCTGTCTGATTATGATTCGCAGTGGGTTCCTGCACTCTTCTAGAGACCGATAAAGGCGTGGTTTCAGTAGGAGGAATGGTTGGGACAGGGGTACCCAAAACCGTTTCCTGATCTTGAGGCTCATTGCGATTCGATTCTGGGAGGTAGGCCACGAAGCGAGCAGCTTCTGTGTGGCCTGGATGGATCTTTGGATTCACTGGGGAGGTCTCGGGAGCGGCATCGCGCCCCTGGCACGGCAGCACACGATTGGTTTGCAAGCGGATGCTCGGAGGCGACGAGGCCCAGTTGCCAGTGGAGCACAGGGATGAACAACATCAGGGAGCGACACGACCGAAGTCGTGACAAAGGTCATCAAGATTAGATTGATCCGGTCGGCGGGCTGGCGCAGGCGGCTGATGACGATCTTCGCCGCCACCAGCAGAAGGGCACCAGCCACGAAAAACTCGATCCACCGGATGACTAGTTGCTGTGATGAGAACATTCGTTTGCCCTGGTAGATTTTGCACGATTAGATCTTGTCCTCTACACGCTATGGACCAACCACGACGCGAATGTTCTGCTGATTCTTGTCGGCTGCGCGCAAAACAAGGGAACCTGTTTTAGGTTGCGGTTTGTCCGGCGGGAGCATAACGACAATCTGAAGAGGCTCGTCCGGCAGGTGCTCAAGATAGAACTGTCCTGCGCTATCAGTTGTGGTCCAGGGCGGAGGCCCGGTTTTCAACCGGCGCGGAATCACCAAGAGTTCGTTTTGGCGGCTGGCCGTGACAAAGACTCCATCGACCGGTTTGCCGGCCGAATCTACCACGATTCCTGCCAATTTCTGAGTGAATTTGCGCAAATTCAGATCGGGTAAGGAGATTTCTCCTTTCGCTTGTTCTTCCAGTTTTGTAGTGCGGTGCTGATATTTCCAATCAAGGTCCGCTAAAGGAAAATCCGCTACGATATCGATGGCATATACGTCGCCCGCTTTCAAACCGCTCAATCGATAGCGACCGTCAGAGTCGGATTTTGTTCTAATGGTTTGTAGAGTGCGGCTGCTGTAGCCGATGGCCGGGCCTGTCGGGTTGTCCTTATCGGGCATAGGTTCCACTTCTGATTGACGGTTCAGCGTTAGGCCGACCCCGGCCAGCGGTTTTCCTTCCGAAAGAACTCGACCGGTCAAGGTGACATCCGCTTTCTTTGCCCGTTCGGGATCGACGACCGGTTGCAGAGCAGCATAGCGTATAATCAACGGGTTCTTCTGAACGATCGTGAACGGCAATCGTTGTGCAGTTTTTTCGTCAAAGACCTCGAAGGTAGATTCTATACCTTCTGGCACTTTTATCTTGAATCGGCCTGCTGCGTCAGCCCGGGCCATGCCCCCGCCCCTTGGGCCGTATGAGCGCCCATGGTGGAGTGCCACAATCTGCTTTTCACTTCCCGGCTCATTTTTCTCTCCGACGAGAGTGCCGATCAGATCGTGCGCTTTTACCACTTCAATTTTGGGAAGTTCAAAATTCAGAGCGCCTTCGGAAACCTGCAGGGGATACTTTTGAGTGAGCGGTGGAGGAATGATCAACATATCATCGTTCGGTAAATCGACGTCGTCGATCCCTATCTGCCCGGGTAGGACTCTCGCTTCGTAGTAGCCGTTTTCGTTGGTCTTGGACCGCTCAAGTTGTCGATTACCCGCATGATGGACAGAGATTTCGGCATTGGGCACTGGTTTTCCATTCGATTTCCACTGAACGGTCCCGTGAACCAATGTCGTGGAGACGAGGGGAATATCCATTCGCATCGTTTCTCCCTTTTGCAAATTGCGGTAGTCAGAGAAACGCGGCCGAACGGGAAGCGCCTTATCGATGCCGACATGAACACGCACCGGTCCGCCACTGGCGATCACAGGAACTACATAGCGGCCTTCGTTGTCGGTGACCGCTTGCGCGATACCGCTGGGATCGGTCCATTGATCCTGATTGTCGGTGGAAAAGCTCAGACGAATTCCTCGAATCCATTCCGGCTTTTCGGCAATCAGCCTGCCTTCGATCTTTCCTGGTGCGCGCAAACGTATCGGTCGTAGTTCCTCTAGAGGTGGGTTATTGATACGAATCGTCTGATCGCCAAATGCTTCACTTATAATCTGAATATCCAGCATGTGCTTGCGCTGAAGCATCGAAAAGGTGGCAATGCCTTCAGCATTCGTACGAGATCCGATAATTTTGAGGAATTCTTGCGGAATATATTCGTAGGCAACGGGTGTTAAGTAGTGGTAGGGTTGCACCAAAGCATCACGTACGGGATCGCCTTTGGGCGTCAGGATTTTGAAGCTGGTTTTTTCTTCCGACGGCAGCGTAATTTTAAAGACAAGTTCCTTCAAACTCCCGACGACGACGCGGCCGACATTTTCTGAAGCGAAGCTAAATCCGGGTGCATAGGCCCACAAGGTCCATGCGGTCTCCTTCGGTTTCCCATGCAGCCAATCGACGGGAATTTTGAATTCGAATTGGCCGGCATCGTCGGTGGACGCCTGCATGGCTCGTCTGGGATTGAAGTCCAGGGGTAGACAAAGCTTGGCCTGAGCCACCGGCTTGCCCGCTTGATCGACGACTCTACCGCGAATGATCTTCACCGCGACTTGGTCGCCTTCGGCAGGTTTTTGTTTTTTCTCATTCTCAGCCGGAGGCTTCGCATCCTGAAGCACGGTTTCAGGATGCGCTCTCGAAATCAATAAGTCCGGCTGCGCGGCCTGGGCGCCGCCATCGGCTGTGTTCAAGCGAACCGCGCCAAAAAGCGCGGCGCAAGCAAACAGCGCGATGCCGGCGCCCACGCAAAACACGCGGGGCGATCGCGTTCGAAGCGTCAAGTTCGAATGGAGGAGCATGCGGATTCTCCGGGAAATATGGCTTGAGCGATCGAAGAAAGCAATGGCGCCGGGAATCGGCGACCCCATCCGCTGTTTGGTGAAGGCCAACAGCAGTGCGGAATACTCGATGCGTGCGGGTCCATCACCGGCGGCGCGATGGTCGGCAAGGAAGTCCTGGCAAATGCGTAGGTCGCGGCGCAGCAACCAGAACAGGGGTTGAAACCAGATCAAGAACTGGCAGACCCAGGTCAGCCCCCAGGCGCGAAGATCTCCGTTTTCGATGTGGGTCCATTCATGCTTCAAACAGAACTGAAGAATGACCGGATCACCGGTTGCGATCGACTCGGGGATCATGATGGTTGGCTGCAGATAGCCATAGGCGATCGGGCCGGTGATCTCGCGGGAAACGAGCAAGGGAACGGAATCTCCGCGGCCCTGAGTGATTTCCTTCCAGGTGAGGGCAGCCTGTCCTTGGATCGGTTCGGCCCGATTCGCTAGTTGTGCGAGCCGGCGGACACCTAGGATCGACTCCATCAGGAAATAGGCGAAGGCCAGCCCGTAGGTGATGATCAATCCAAAGGCGGCAATCCACCAGGGATCAACTTTCTGAGTTGGGGGTGCGCGCGGGCTTTCGATGGCCTTGGTCGGCAGCGCGGACACATCGGAAGCGGCGCGTACTTCTCGAAAATCGATAGGAACCGAATCTGGCAAAGTAGTGGCGATCAAAGGAACATCGGGATGTTTTAGATCCGTGATTGGAGGCGCCGATGCGGGAGCGGGCAAGGCGTCGCTTCGACGGGCGGCAGGCCTCTCGATTGCAGCCGAAGACTCGGTAGCGACAAGGCCCAGTTGCCAGTGGCACACGGGAACAAACAACATCAGAAGCGGAACGACCGCAGTCATGACGAAGGTCATCAGGATGAAATTGATCCGGTCGGCAGGCTGGCGCAGTCGACTGATGGCGATCTTTGCCGCCAAGAGCAGGAGGGCGCCAGCCAGGGAAAACTCGATCCACCGGATCAACACCTGCTGAGGAGAGAACATCGGGTCACTCCGAAGGATTCAGCTTGTCTTTTCGGGCCCTGGCAATCAGATTTTCGAGTTCTTGCATTTCGTCTGTCGAGATATCCTCGGCCCGGATCATGTGGAGAACCAGTTTGTCGAGGGCGCCGTCGTAGACGCGATCGAGGAAGCGCGCGCTGAGTTGTTCTCGAGAATAGTTGGGGGAATAAAAAAGGGTTCTGCCGACCGAGCGTTGTAGCGCCAAACCCTTGTCCGCCATGATGCGCAGGATGGTTTGCACGGTGGTGAAAGCCGTTTTCTGACGCGCATCGAGCGCCGCGTGCACATCGCGCACTTTCGATTCGCCCAGGTCCCACAGGACCTTGAGCACATCGAGTTCGCGTTCGCTGGGACTGATTTCGGACATGGAGCCACGTCCCTTTCAACTAAACTATTAGTTTAGTTGATTGTGTGCCGTGAGCCTCCGGTTGTCAACAGCGAATCGCCCGATTTATTTTCCGTGAAGGGAGGGCGCCCAGGTGGCGGCTATTTCTCTTGTGCCTGGGCCAGTTCTTTGAATCTCTTGGCAAACCGCGGTCCGCGCGCTTCGTCTTCATGTTTGAAAAACACGAATGCCTGTTTCCATTTCTGCTCGCGCACGCGTGTCGCCCAGGCTTTGAGCTTGGCATCGGTGTAGTCGAGGCGGCGCAAACGCAAGTAACCCCAGTCGGTGGTGGCCACAAAGGGAACTTCGAGGTCGTCATCGGCATCGGCGATGCACAGCGCCGCATGGTGGTCGTGCAACAGGTCGAAGACTTCGTCGTCAAACCAGGAAGGATGACGAAACTCGAAGGCAGCCCGGTGCTTTTTTTGCAGAGGGGCCAAAGCAAGAAAAGTCTTCAAACGTGCCAGGTCTTTCTTCATGTTTGGCGGCAATTGAAACAAGAGCGCGCCCTCGTGCTTCTTGAGCGCCTTGGCAAGATCGCAAAACAGCACAAGCGGTTCCGCGGCGTCCGCAAGCCGCTTGACATGGGTGATCCGGCGTGGCGCCTTGAGCACGAAGCGGAACTCGGCCGGAACCGCATCGACCCATTCCTCCACGACCGCAATTCCGGGCAGGGCCATGAAGGTGCTATTGATCTCGACCGTATCAAAACGCTCCGCGTAAAAGTGCAGCATTTTTTTGGCGGGTAGATCGGACGGATAAAATGAGCCTTTCCATTCCTTGTAGGAATAGCCGCTGGTGCCTATATGAAGGTTCACCGGTCGTTCTTGCTCCGCGAATCAACGGTAGGAAATAAGAGCGCTGGACTGGCGGGGGTGGTGCAGCAGTCCGTTTCAGGCAGTGGCCTGTCCTGTCAATTGTAGAAAAATCCGGCAATTCATTCGAGAAACAAGGCCCATTCCCATCATCCGATGAGTTCGCACCGCCCTGAGGCCATCACTCTTCATGCTTTCTACACATTTGGTTCGCTTCGAGCCGATCGCGAAGAAATTCGCCCCAGCGCTGCTCGGCGCCGCCCAAGAAGCTAAAGAACGGAAGCTCGTGATGTAGTTTGTGTTTGGTCACAAATGCTTTGAAGCGACGAAGTTTCGCGGGAAACCGGGATCGACGGAAAATGCGTAATTCCGCGAAATCGTGTTTGTCAGTGAGCACGCACTAACTTATTGCGGACCAACCAGAAACGATGCGCTTCTGGCCGAGCCTGCTTGCAGATTTTGAAAACGAAAGACTGCGAAAGGGCGAAGAAGATTTCCGCAACCGGCACACGCACTTAGAAATGGCACGATGCCGCGTGAAAGCGCGGGGTGATGCCGCCGCCAACCTCAAAGGGTTTCTACGCAGCCAAAGAAAAGCAAGAAAAAGACCCCGCGCATGGGCGGGGTCGCAACATTTTTGCCTTTTTATGATGAGCCATGAACTGATCGATCCTGAACTACCTCTTCTCGCCAAGCGTGTACTCAAAGCGATAAAAATGCTTTCCATCGGCGATCTTGATGTGCATTTCTCCCTCGATTCCCACAAACTCGCCGGTTCCCGAATCGGGCACGACCTTGATGCTGAGCGATTGCTTGCCCTGGGCCATGATCCCAGTGTGGTGCACCAAGAAAGAACCCTCGGCCCCTTTCAATTTCCCCTTCACCCGCTCGATTGCCACATAGACCCCCGAGGTCTTCACCTCGGTCATGCCGGTCAGCATCCTTCCCACGCCCGAGCCGCTCAAATCGCCATGGTACTTTTTGTCGAGGAGCATCATTCCCATCTTGTCGTCGCCCGTGTCGGCGGGGGTGATCTTGACATCGAATTCGCCGGAAACTTCGTTCATGAACTTCTTCTCCTGAAGCTTGGCCGTTTTGGGAGGATTTTCTCCTTGGGCGCTGGCCCCGGTTGTCGCAATCGCATACATCAGGCCGACCACCAGGGCGCCGAATCGACCACTCCGGCTTAATCCTACTCGGATAAAAATGCGGGCCATAAAATCCCTCAATGAGAGTTGAAAGGGCTTGATCCAGGGCCAGTCTAACCCGGCCTGCGCGCATTGGATTGAATAAACGCGACATGCTGAACAGAAAACCCGATCCCCCTCGCGGCATCCTCCATATCGGCAAAGGCGAGCCGATGATCGGTTTGGAGCGGTTCGAACCGGGCGAAGCCCTGCGCGATTTCGTAGAGCACTACTGGGCCGTGACCTGGGAGCATCAACCCCGCGTGGAACGGGAAACGGTTCCCCACCCTTCGATCCACCTGGTGTTGGAGCTGGGCCAGTCCAAGCTACATGGAGTCTATCCGTGCCGTTTTACCCGCTCGATCGAAGGCACCGGCAGGGTGCTTGGGGTGAAGTTTCGTCCGGGGGGCTTCCGTGCGTTCGCTCAAGGAAGCGTGGCCCGCTTCACCGGCAAGGTCGTGCATCCGTCCACCGTATTCGGGCCCGAGTTCGAGGAACTGGAGGTCGAAACGGCGGCGATTCCCCAGGCTGGTGTCGCGTTTGAGCGAATCGACGCCTTCTTGCGCCGAATCGCTCCAAAACCGGGTGCGCAACTATCGGCGCTCACCCGCATGGTTCAGGTGATTGCCGCCGATCCTTCGATCACGCGAGCCGACACGGTTTCCACTCGCTTTGAGATCGGCCTGCGGCAGCTTCAGCGTATGTTTCGCGATTATGTAGGGGTCAGCCCCAAGTGGGTGATCCAGCGGCATCGGCTTATCGAAGCGGCCGAGCGGATTCGCAATCGCGAAGGAACGATCGATTTCGCCGCCATGGCGTTGGATCTGGGTTATGCCGATCAACCGCACTTCATCCGCGATTTCAAAACCATGGTGGGAAAAACGCCCGCCGACTACCGCAAATCGATTGAGTCGTTGCCCGGATAAACGCCTTGTCGAGATACTGTCAATCCGATCACCTCTCGGGCTTGGCGAGCGGGAGGTGAGATGCAGTCCTGTTGGTTCTCCTTGAATCACTCACTCTTCACAAGGAATCTTCACAAGAAATACCGGCACGGCGAGGTTTTATGAACACGCCAAAAGCGCCAGCCGAGCAGTGAAATCCAAAGCCAGACGAGTGCCACGGCCATGGAAAAAGCGATGTTGATCCAGACCTGACGCGACCCGGAAGCGATGGCGAAGAAGCCGGCAAGGAAAAGAACCCCGGTTGCCGCGGAGAAGCTGGCCCATCCCCATTCGCGCCTCAGGGCGAAGCGGACTGAAAAGATCCAACAAGCAACGATGAGTGCGAGGAATCCAACTCCCGCGCAAAGGAAGTGCATTCCTCCCTGCCAGGTGATTTTCGCTGGACCGCCGGGGGGAGCACCAGGAGGAAAGCCCAAAGCGGGATCGGCGAGAAAGATGCCGGCGCCAAAAACACCCAGTCCATAAACTCCGATCAATAGTGGTCCCAAAAAGCTTCCATTCCTGCCGGGAAATGCCCTGGGCAAGCCGATGGCGAACGCCACGACAAGCGCTCCGGAGAGAAGGAAGTTGGCAATCTGAACCCATCCCCAGTCGCCATTGCAAAGCAGGCTCACGGGATGACGGCGGATGTCGAAGCCTTCGCGAAACAGCATCTGCAAAATCGCCAGTCCCACATAAACGGGGCCTGCCAGGACCCCGCAAAGCATGAGGTGGCGAACCGCCCGATCGTTTTTCGGTGGCGTTGCCTGGATGGGATCTTCAACCGAGGATGTTGGCTGCACAGTCTCTACCCTTGGTTCTTTCTTTTGCAACATGGGAGCAAATCGGAACACGGCGGAACATGTTTATCCTTGAGTGACCGATCCTGGCGCTCCTTGTAAGGAGCACGGGAGCGATCATACTTCGAAGTCACTCGCTTCGAACAGGGGCCGAATTTCGATTTCGCACTTGTGACCGGGGTGAGGGCTGGGAGAGCGTTTGGCCCAGGCGATCGCCTCGGCAAGCGACTTGACCTCCCAGAGCCAATACCCGGCGATCAGTTCCTTCGACTCGGTGAAGGGGCCGTCCAGGATCACGCGATCCTTCTCGTTGGCGCCAATTTGCACGCGAGCGCCATGAGAGCTTGCCTTCAACCCGGCGGCATCGATGAGGACTCCCGCCTTGGCGAGTTCCTCGTTGAATTTCGTCATGTCGGCGAGAAGTTGCTTGCTTGGGAGGATCCCCGCTTCGGTTTCCTTGTTGGCTTTCACCATGACCATCACGCGCATGCCTTGCTCCTTTTTTCATCCAGTCCGGCCGGAACTCTCGAAGGAAGTTTTGAGGTCCATCTTGACCGATTCGCATTCTGGTCGAACGAACCCGGTCGAAATCGACAGGGGATCGCTAAAATTCAGAAAAGTCCTGAGATGGCGCGATGGAATTACGAAGAATCGAAGTTGCCTTCATGACCTCCCGGAATCAGGATGCCATTAATGAATAGGAAACCGTTACCTCACTGGGAAAGGATTGCATTTGCCGCGCGCAGGGCGAGGAAAATGGTTTCCCTGTTTGACCCGAGGTGAAGCCCGTCTGGAATTCTGGTGACAAGCGTGCGATCGAGTCCTTCGTGGACACGGCTTTTTCATCACCTCCACCACCTCCGTCATAGATTGAGAAGAGCCCTCTCCCTCTCCTCCCGATCTTGAGTTGAAGCGATGCAAGCGCTCGTTGCTTCCCATCTTCTTTTTCGCCGATATTTGATCGCGCCCATTTTTTCCGTGATTTGTCCATTCCTTTTGACCTTGGCCCCCTGCAAGGCGGGCGATACCTGGCCAGGCTGGCGCGGCCCGACGGGTTTGGGATTGTCCGACGAGAAAGATCTACCCATCAAGTGGGGCGGTACCAAACAAGAGAATGTCGTCTGGAAGTCGCCACTTCCCGGCACTCCGCTGAAGGCCAAACTTGATCTCACTCAATCGAGCCCCATCGTCTGGAAGGATCGCGTGTTCGTCACGACTGCCTTTTGGCCTGAGGGGATGGCATCAACGGAATACCCAGAACATCATGTTGCATGCTATGGCGCTCAAAACGGCAAACTCCTCTGGGACACTCGCGTGCCGCCAGGTCCATGGAAGCTCAAGGACTTGCGTGGTGGGTATGCGGCTCCCACGCCCTGTACCGATGGCAAGCGTGTCTATGCCCTGTTTGGTTCATCGCAACTGGCCGCACTCGATTTCCATGGCTCGCTGCTTTGGAACAAGGCAATTGAGCCTTTCGCCTGGGATGTGGCCATCGGGACCAGTCCGGTGCTTGCCGGCGAAACGGTCTTGGTCCTGGCCGATGGTGCGAACCCTGTTCACTCGCGCCTGATCGCCATGGATTGCGCTTCGGGCAAGATCAAGTGGGAACGCAAGCGGTCTGGGGCGAGTTTCAATCACACCACTCCCGTACCGATCGAAGTGAACGGCAAGCGTCAACTTCTCATCGCGGCCTCCGAGGCCTTGCAAGGAGTGGATCCAACCGATGGCTCGGTCATCTGGTGGGCCAAAAACAAAGGCGATGTTCCCACGCCGGCCTATGGCGGTGGGCTCGTCTATGCCGAAGGAGGCCGTGGCGGTCCTGGTATTGCTGTCGATCCCGCGGGGAAGGGAGATGTTACAGGCACCCACCTGAAATGGAAAACCGGTCCCATCCCCGAAGGATACTCTTCGCCGATCATCGCGGGCGGCAGAGTCTACCGCCTTCATGAACCGGGCATCTTGAAATGCTTCGATCTGACAAGCGGCGAAAAAGTATTCAGCGAACGGCTGCCAAGCGGAATGAACAGTGCGGTCAGCCCGTTCTTGAGCGCCGAGGGTCTGCTCTATTTCGCGGGAGCCGGTAAGAGCATCGTGATACGGCCCGGGCCCAAGCTTGAGATGATCGCAGTCAACGATCTTGGCGATGGCGGGCCGGCGTCGGCCGCCGTGGCCAACGGATGCATCTATCTCAAAGGCGAACGATACTTGCACTGCATCGGCAAGCCAAGGAGCGCACCATGAAAAGGTCATTGCTGTCTATTATGATCGTCTCCCTGATAGGAGCGCCGGCTTCGGCACAGGCGCCCGGCTGGCAGGGACTTCTAGGCGATCTTCCCGCCAAGGAAAAAGCCGGCTTTGGCGGCCTCTGTGGCATGGTGGTCGACCCGGACAACGGCACTCTCTGGATCAACATCAGCGATCGCGGCTTCTACCGCACCGACGATCAAGGCAAAACCTTCCGGCGATGTTCGGGCGAGCAACCCAAAGGGCGCACCGAATCGCCCGGCTGCCTGATGCTTGATCCCACCGGAAAATCCAAACGAATGATGACGGCACTGGTCTATGGCTCGCCCATCGCGTTGAGCGACAACGGCGGCCAATCATGGAAATATCTGCATGACAAATCCAGCCATGTCGACTGGTTTGCCGCCGACTGGACGGCTGCCGATCCCAAATTTGTTCTCGCACTCAAGCATGAGGCAGGAGAACTGCTCCTTGCCTCGCGTGATGGAGGGGCAAGTTTTCAAGAAGTCGGCAAGGGATATGGGACCGGCTGGGTCTTCGATGCCAAAATCGCCGTGGTTGCCGAAGTCAAGACGAAGAAGAAACCGAAGCCAAGTCTCATGCGCACAATCGATGGCGGCGTGAGCTGGGAACCGTGCGGCGCATACTGCCCCGTCGGTTGGCAAAGCGCTCAGGCGCTGCCCCGGTGGCGCGAAGGAACGCTCTATTGGTTGACCGAAAGCGGATTGATCGCATCAAGTGATCGAGGGGTCACCTGGAAGATTTTGGGCAAGCCGAAGGAACCTCGCTATGGGCCGGTGTTTGGCAAGGATGCGAACCAGATGTTTGTGCTCAGCGGGGCAGGGATTGTGGAGAGCAACGACGGCGGCGCCACCTGGTCGGCGCCGATTCCCCCGCCCAAGGGGCTGAAAGGAACGGCGGGGCTGACCTGGCTGGCTTACGACGCCAAAAACGATCTGCTTTATCTGATGAAGATGGGAAGCGATCTGTACAGGCTTGATCGCAAGAGGATGAGGCAGCCTTGAATTGGATCGCCGTCAATCCTTTTTCAAAGCCTGGGCTTTGGCGAAGTCGACCAGTTCCTGGCACTGAAAGAAGCCGGTCCACATGTTGTGGCCTTGCCCCTTGGGGATGATCAGTTGCATTTTGCCCCCAAGCGCTTCGTAGCGCTCCTTCACCGCGCCGGAGTTGACTTCCAGCGGAACGACCGTGTCGACATCGCCATGAATGGCGAATAAGGGAACCTTGGCCTTGGCCAATCCTTCCAGCCGATCGAGCGGGTTGAATTCTTTAAGGCGGCTTTCCAGATCCGCGGGCGATAAGGCGTAGGCCGGGGAGGCCTTCTTGATTCCGGGGTAGCTTGCGAGATTGCAGACGGGATAAATGCCGGCAAAGGCGCCGGCCTTGCTCGGATTGGCGACGGCCCAGGAGAGCGTCTGCAGCCCACCCCGGCTTCGACCCAGGAAGACGGGTTTCTGCGAATAGCCGCGGACCTGAGTCATCTCCTGATAGAGCGCGTCAAACACTTTGTTGCCAGCGGGACTGCCGTACGATTCGCCCGCGTCGATTCCGGCGATTGCGATGCCCGCTTCCAGGAACTGTTCAAACATCCAGCGTTCTTCGCGGCCGGGCAAATTGGGAAGCGTAGGGGCATACCAGATCCAGGGTTTATTCTTGGCCGCTGCATCCGGCTTGGGGGCAATGAGAAATGCGGTCCTCCCGGCGACAGGGAATACTTCACCTGAGAGTGGAAGAGTTTTTGTTGGGGCCGGTTTCGCGGCGGCCGGGGAATCGCCCGGTTTCGCATTCTTGGCCGCAGGTGCCCATTTGACAAAGTAGACGCCTCCGTCCAGGCGAGTCAACTGGCGTGGTTCACCGCCCGTAGCGGGGACTGTGAACAACTGCGGGTACTTCCCCTCAAAAGAGACAAAGGCAATCTGTTTGGAGTCGGGACTAAAACGTACCCGTCCGCAATGTGCGGTGCGCGAAGTGATTTGCCGTTGATCGGTCCCATCCAAGTTCATGGTGAACACATTGGGAATGCCCCCTTTGCGGCTGATGTAAGCGATCTTCTTGCCATCGGGCGAGATATCGGGTCCGTCGGTCGAGCCGTGGGTGTCCTTGGGAGAAAGTCGAAACTCGACATAGCTGTTGCCTTCGGTGAGCCGCTTGAGATTCTTGCCGTCGGGGTCGATGCGGTAGACATCGCCATCGCGCCGGGTGAAGACAATTGTCTTGCCGTCTGGGGTGAATTGCGGCACGAACGACTCGGGGTGGTCTGGGGTCAATTCGAGCGGCGCGCCATCGGGGAGTTGGGAGATCATAAGCCGGTAGCCGCGTGCCGGTCCCGAGAAAACCACTCGCTCATTGGCGGGGTCGAGCCGAGCCATGTAAATGTAGCCGCGGCCGGGAGCAATGTAGCTCGCCGAGGTGCCATCGGTATTGGCGAGTATGACTCGCCCGCTGGCGCCGTCGTGGACGGTGAACACCATCCGTTTCCCGTCCTGGGAAAAATCGTAGCCGTAGGCGTCCTTGATCACGAAGGGGGAGGCGCTGGATTTTAATTGTTCATTGAGCTTGTCGATCGGAGTGACGCTGGCCGTTTCGCTGCCGTCGCGCTTGCAGCGGTAGACCTCATGGTGCCCCGCGCGCTTGGATTGAAAGTAGATCCACTGGCCATCGGGGCTGATGGTGGGGTAGTCGGAAAGCAGCGCCGGCGCGATGATCTGTTTCAAGCCGGTTCCGTCGGCGCCAATGGTGTAGATCGCGCCAAGCGCCGGGGTGCTTTTGACTCCGCCAGGAATATCCTCGGAGCGATACTCCCCCTCCCAGGTTTTGACGGAGAAAACGAGCTCCGGTTCGGCTGCCTGCACCGGCAAGGAAGCGAAGCCAAGGAAGACGCAAAGCAGACCGGCGGACGGAAGGAGGGGGAATTTCATGGGAGGGATCCTGGCGGGGTAAGCGGTAGTCTATGAGCGATTCCCGTTTGCCGCGAGCCGTCAAAGAGGTGGGTGAAGAAACAGCGGGGAAATGTGCAATTTTTCTGAAACAAGGCCTGTTTTGTGTAACGAGATCCGCTCTCGATCCGTTCAAAGAATACAGTGTAATCAAGGCCATTCTTTGGGGTGCAAAGCACCAGCCGCACCGAGCCGAATCTCTTCGCGCATTGGCCTTGAGGGCGCTTTCCCATGCGGGCCATTCTCAGCGACATTGTCGGGAATCTCGAAGCCTTGACAGTCGTCAAGGAAGAGATCCGGCGTAAGGGGATTGGCGAAGTCTACAACCTGGGAGATACCCTGGGCCCCGGTCCTAACCCCGTGGAATGTCTCGATTTGGCCATGGACATGGCGATGGTTTTATCAGGAGATCACGAAGAGCGCGTGCTGAGCGATTCGTTGAGCGCAAATGAGAGACAAGAAAAGACACGGCGCTTCATTCGGGAGCAACTCGAGCAATCGGGAACGAAGATCGAGCAAGAACGGCGATTTCAATTCCTCAGGAGCCTTCCACAAACACATCGGGCCGGGGGGATTCTGTATGTTCATGGCACAGCGCAGGACCCGATCAACAACTACCTTTTTCCCGAGGACATCTACAACCAAAGGAAAATGCAAATTCTCATGAAGAAGATCGATTTTGGATGTTTTTGTGGCAAAACGCACGTGCCGGGAATCTTCTTTGAGCGGCGAGAAACAGAGTATGAATTCATTCCCGCCACGGACGCGGAGGAAGGGTTCTCCATTCTGGGCAGGAAATGGATATGCAATGTCGGGTCGGTGGGGGCTCCGCGAGACCAAGATCCAAGGGCCTGCTACGCCTTGTTCGATGAGGAACGGATCTGGTTTTGCCGTGTCCCTTATGATGTGGAAACCACCATCAGGAAGATTAAGGCAAGGGATGGCCTTTGAATGGACTCACGGATTGGATTGTGCGCCACATTCAAGATTTCTGCATAAAGCCGAACATAATTCTTTTGTGTCCGTGGTGGAGTTTTGGAGCGGGTTGTGAACGCGATTCTAAGCGATGTCCATGGCAATCTCGAAGCCTTCACGGCCGTATTGAACGACATCAAGCGCCGCGACATCAAGTGCATCTACAACCTGGGTGACACGCTTGGGTATGGCCCCAATCCGATCGAATGCCTGGATCTGGCGAGGAAGATGACGCTCCCCCTCTTGGGCAATCATGATGCCGGAGTGTTGGAGACGCCCGCTGGTTTTGGCCCCGCCGCGGAAAGGGCGATTCTCTGGACTCAAGGGCAATTGAGGAATGTGGGGACGCGCGAAGAGATCCAGCGCCGGTGGGATTTTCTGAAGGGCCTTCAGCGCTCACACCGAAACGGAAACACACTGTTCGTTCATGGCTCGGCTCGCAGTCCCACCCATGAATACCTGTTTCCCGACGATGTCTATAATCAGAGAAAAATGGAGGCGATCGGCGCGGCCTTTCAAGATCTCTGCTTCTGTGGCCATACGCATGTGCCTGGGATTTTCATTGAAGAAAAAAAAGACCAGTGGTATTTCATCGAAGGTAAAGAGCTCGAAGGGGGATTTTCGGTGGTGGGCCTCAAGGCCATTTGTAATGTCGGGTCGGTCGGTCAGCCGCGAGATCAGGATCCCCGGGCCAGCTACATGGTGTTTGATGGAGAGAAAATCTGGTTGCGGCGGGTTCCTTACGACTTCGAAAGCACTTGCAAAAAGGTCCACGAAGTGAAGGAGATCGATGGCTTCATCGGTGACCGGCTTCGCAAAGGGAGATAAGGGCGCGCTCTTCAATCGGCCGCTAAACAGGACTCGATGTCGGCGCCAAAGTCGCGCCGAGCCGCCGAGGATACCATACAGTAAATCCTTCTAGGCCCCTCGGGCAGAACGCGCACGGAAAATCGGTAGGGCTGATCCCATTGGTCGAGCACGGCCTCTTGCGTTAGCGAAATTCCAGCGCCTGAGATCATCTGCACAAACATCGGGTCGTTGCACATCTCTCCCAGTGTCGCTGGGGGCGTTGGTCCATAGACCGTTTTGATCACCGTGCAGATCATCTGCCCATTCATTTCGGTTTTGTGCGCCAGCATCTCATAGCGCAAAGCCGGTCCCGCTCGACTCAACAGCAAGTCAAAGAGCGAGGGGTGATCGTCGTAAATGGGTTCCAGGAAACCCAGCTTGATCAACCCGGTGACACCCGAATCGGCCTCCTGAAATGCGTTGTCGAATAGTTCGGCCATGTGATTCAGAAGGGCCGATTGAGGCTCGGTGAGATCTTCGACGGTTTTCGCGGAGGCGAATTGCTCAGGCAGACTTCCCGCCAGATTCATCATCACCGCGTGGGGGAAATCGGCGGCATCGGACTCCCATTCGGGATTGTTGAGCGCAAAGTCCGGATCGAGCCGGCCCAGCCGTTTCACCATGAGCCCTTGCAGATCTTCCGTCATAGGTCGCCCATTGCCTGATGCCGATCGTTCGGGAAATGCGCCGAAAGGGAATCTAGTTGGCATGGCGTGAAAAAACAGTTGTCACCGCTTTCCCGACAAACATGCCGAACGCGAAGCGATGCCATCAGGGATAGGAACATCTCATCCCGGTTGGGCTCTTGAGTCACAACCGCAGGACCGCATCTGCGACACCAGGGATCACTTTTTTTCGAGGAGCACCGGCAGATCGCCGTTCCTGGCGAGCAGGCTGGCGTCAATGGCACGGGTTTTGCTTCTGCCTTCTTTTGTCCCTTTGGCGGGAGATGAACCAACGCCAGGGTGAAGAGCGGCGGCTTCTTTTGCCGTCGCCAACCAAGCAACCTCTTCGGAAAAGTTGGCCCGCTTTTCCAGAATCGCCAGGGGACCCATGAGAAGGATACGGACCATGCCTCGCTACACCCTTGAATCGATCATCTTGATCCTTTTGATCCTTTGGCTGCTTGGGGCTTTCGTAACCCCTTTTGGTGGCAATCTGGTTCACCTTCTTCTGGTGATCATTTTGGTGGTCGTTGTGCTGCGGTTGGTCCAAGGCCGCGACCCCTTGCCCTGACGTATTCTGAGTGTTCCTTGCGAATCGACTTTTAGGAGTTTTGACATGAGACTGATCGCTTTTCTGTTGCTTGCTTTCGGCGTCTTCGCGCTGGCCGTGCCCGCCTTCACCTTCTTCACCACCGAAAGAGTGGTCGATGCCGGCTTCCTGCAAATCGATGTCAACAAACCGCACACGATTGTGCTCAATCCGGCCGCGGGCATTGCCGCATTGGTGGCGGGTGTTGTGGTGCTGGCGTTGAGTGGCGGCCGAAAAGAGACCGTTTAAGGGACATCCCAAATCTTGAGCGCAGCAATTCGGGGTGAGCTTGAAACGGGTTCACCTGATTGCCGCGGCTTCCGTGTCGGTTGAAACAAGGAGAGGAAATATGCGGTCCTCATGCTGGAAACGGCTGACAAGCTTGGGCTTCTTCGGTCTATCTTCGTTCAGTTTGATTGGCTGCGGCCCCGAACAACACCCGCCCACTGCGGCGGACCGCAAGGTTGCCGTGGCGAAGGTGAAAATCGGGGAAGCCAATGATGCCACGATTGTAGCCGTTACGGCCAAGCGCGATGAGTACGCGACCGAGATGCAGAAGCAACTCGACAGCCTGGATGCGAAATACCGAGATCTGGAAAAGCGTGCGGGCGAAGCGAAGGACGAAGCGAAAAAGAAACTCGACGCTGCCGTTAAAGTGGCCAAGGAGAAGCGCGACATCGCCGCCAAGAAGTTGGACGAACTAAAAACCGCCAGCGCCGATCGGTGGGAGAAAATCAAGGTAGGCGTGGGCAATGCCTTCGAGGATTTGAAGAAGGCTTTCGAATGATCCCAACCCGGTCGGATGGGACCGGTTTTCTCGAAATCGATTCGGCCTGGTTTGGCCTTTCCTCGCGAGGAAGGCACATCCAGGCCGAGTCTGTTTTTTCTCTATTTTCTATTTCTCCATTCTTCGATCAAGTGAAGCGTCGCATGGTGAGGTTGAGCAATCCCTTTCCTGAAGCGAGCAATTGTTGTAGCACCTTGCGCATTTTCCCTTCATCCGCTTCGGATTTCAGGCAGCGCAAAAACGCCACGGCGTGGGCATCGTCAAGCAACTCGACCAGCGCCGGCAGAAGCCATTCCTGGCAGCCAAGGATTTTCCCCGGGGCGGTGCAAACCGGAACAATCCCAGCAAGGTAAGAGCCGAGTTGTTCTCGCACCGCCTCGATCGCCTGATGGATCTGCACTTCCTTCGGCCGCGACGGATGCTGCCAGTCGTAAGGCGGCGCCCATTCCATCGCGGGAGAGAGCAAGTCGATATGCGTCATGACCGCCAGAATGGGCGGCTGGCGCAAATCGGGATGACTTTGAAAATACTCGCGCAAATCCTTGAGCATATCCAAATCGCTTTGACGCGCGGGGTTGCGAGCATGCACGACCAGGATCATGACATCGCATTGCTGCGCCGCCTTTTCAATCGAGCGCAGTTGCGCGGAAGTCAGTCCCTTGACTCCATATCCCACCGTGTCGAGCAGTTGCAGGGGAGTCGCGATTCCCGGTGGCTGCAAGGCAAACCCCTGGGTCTCCTCGGTTGCGGGTAGCAGATCGGTCAGCGCCTTTTGCTCACCGAGCAGCGCATTGATCAGACTCGATTTTCCCGCGTTCGTCTGGCCCGCGAACGCAAAGGCAACCGATTTCGGCGGGACCGTCGGCTCCAGAGGTTCTTCCGCCGTGGGCGGCAGATTCGGTTCCGAGGCGCTAGCCGCCGCGCGCTGGTTCTCTTTTTGCAGTTCGAGGTAGCGTGTGGCTCCAATACGGAGTCGGCCGCTATGCAGCTCAATCAAGTGCGTTCCCAGGCGGTGCACATAGGCGGTATAGAACCAGAGAATCATATTCTCCTGCAGCATTTGCCAGGGGCGGCTCAGGCCGGCCTTCATCGCGAAATAACGCACCGCCGTATTGAAGGGAGAGAAAATGCCCGAGATGATCCAGGTGATGTTGCTGGCAGTCGGGTACCAGTCGGCCAGTTTTTTGAAGCCCCGCATGTCGTTGATGGTGACGAGGTGGCCGCCCGGCAAATATTCATCGACCATTTCCGCGAGATCGTGAGCGGCCAACTCCACCACGGCGAGCAGCTCGGGGATCGTCAGCGAGCCGATTGGATCTTTGGTTTTGGGGTGGTAGAACTGCGCCAGTTCCAAGGCCATTGCCTGCGCGGTGTCGGCATAGAAAGGGAAGGAGATCAGTTGATTGGCAGGTAGCGTCGCGGCCTTTTTCGCACGCTCCTCCACCAGCTCCCAGGCCTTCCGGTCTCGGTCGGTGAGGTGAAGCGGTCCGGAGAAATCGACCTTGAGTAGTTTCTTTTCCGCCTGCCAGCGCCAGCCAAAAAAGTAGGCCAGGCCCAGCGAACCCGTCAGCGGCCACCAGGCCCAAAACCACATCCCCGAAATCCAGAGAGAGTAGATCCCAAAGGAGACCAGCACCAGGATGGGAGTCACCGTCAAAGCCACCAACACAAACCAGCGCCAGCGACTCATGAATGTTCTCTCTGCCAGAAAGCGGAATGGAGGTTTTGGATTGTCGGCGGGAAATTAGCCGGACTTGGAACGAGACTGGGTCCAGAGCGTTTCGGCCCGGGCCAGTTGCTGGCGGTAATATTCCTTCAGGTCTTCGGGCTTGGGCACATGCCCCTTCTGAACGGCGCCGTAGTAGTAGCAAAAGGCTTTGCCCAGTGCGAAGGTGGCTGAACCGGCCAGGGTCGCGCCCGCCACCGAACCGAAGAAGGGGATGAACTTCATCAGTTCGCGGATCCCCTGGCGCATCAACATGCCCAGGCCCAGGGTGGTCGATAGATCCAAAAAGCGCTGCGCGCTCAAGGGCTGGCCGTACAGGCGCGCCAGATCAAAGATCATCTTGGTCTGAATGCCCGGCAAGATGAACAGGTCAACCCAGGGAATGGGGATGGCTCCGGCCGTCGCGGCCAGCGTGCTGTAGCCGACGATCCGCGGCAAGGCCTTGCGTTCGAAATAGTCTTGAAGCGTCCGAGTCGCCTCGTCGAGCGTGATCAAGGTTTGGCGAAAAGTGGCCGGCAAGGCGGCAATGATCGTTTCCTTGAGGACGGCGCCGCCAAAGGCCGGATCTTCATACCCTTCCTCGGGAAGAGTCAGGTCGATCGGAATGATCTGATCGCAAAGGCGATCGAACTGATTCCTTTGGGCCTCGATGGCGCGCTGGACGCTTTCCGGCACGGTGTCCTTCAGTTCGGGCCGGATTTCCGCCTTGCTGCCTGGGATAAATGGGTAAGGTTGCGCGTGTTGTTGCTGCGGATAGGCTTCGTGCAGGCAGGTGAGAGCCAGGATCACGGGTCGGTTGGGTTGGTCGCGGCGGATCTTGCGCAGGTGGGCGAGGAGATCGTCGAGTGAAAAATCGAGCAGACGCACCGTGACGATGACGAGGTGAGCCAGCGAGTGAAAGCGGGCGATGTCTTCATCGGGATCGTAGCCCGGCTCTTCCAGGCCGCGCGTATCGAGAAAACTGAGCAGGGGAGCTTCGGAAGTTGGGAAGAGATATTCCCGTGAAAATCGAGTGCAGGGTTTGAATCCCTGGCCGATTTCCGCCTGATCGGCCCCGGTCAGGTAGCGGACGATGCTCGATTTCCCGCTCTGGGTTTTCCCAAAAAGCCAGAAAACGGGAACGGGGGTCTTGCGCACGAGCGCTTCGAGGCGGCCGCGGTATTCCGTGTCGGCCGGGGCTGTTTTTGCCGTTTTGGTCGACTCCACCATCGAAGATTCCCCCGCAACAGGTCTTGGGTGGAAAAAGCAGTTTCCGCGCCAAACGACCGGAATTCAACCCTGTCCCGGTCCACCTGGGAAGGATCCCCCGGCAATTTTACGCACCCGGAACCGAAGTGGACCCGTGGGGACAAACCGGTTTGACCCACATGAAGGATCGATGTGCGGGCATCGTGGTTTGCTGGGGAGGGGTTCCCTTTCCCAGGCGGGAATGCGATTTTCTTCTTCCTTCGGTGGCGAATGTCTCGCGGTCGATCCAGGCCCTGAGGTGGTTCACCCTTTCTTGGGGCATACATTGCAAGAATCTTGTAGGGGGCCTGACCATGATTTCGCGGCTTGCGGTGTGCTGTCTGAGTGTTTTGTCGCTGGCCGTCTTGGGCCCCATGTGCCGCGGTCAGAATGCGCCGGATAGCGTGATTGCCGACTTTGAAGGCGAAAACTATGGCGTCTGGAAAGTCGAGGGCGAAGCATTTGGCAAGAAACCGGTCAGCGGTTACAAGCTCAATGGCGTGAGCGGATACCGGGGTCGCCAACTGGTCAATTCGTTCGGTTCCGGAGACGGCGCGACCGGTTCGCTGACCTCGCCTCCTTTTGAGATCTCCAAAAAATGGATCGTCTTCTTGATCAGCGGCGGGCGCCACCCCAATGAGACCGGCATCGAACTGCTCGTCGCAGGGAAAACGGTGAAGACGGCAACGGGCGAAGATTCAGGATCATTGCGCTGGGAGTCTTGGGATGTCGGCGAATGGCAAGGAAAAACGGGAGTGTTGCGGATCTTCGACCGGGCCAAGGGAGGTTGGGGCCACATCAATATCGACCAGATTCTCTCAAGCGATGGACCCCGGCATGGCTCGGGCACCTGGAGGCTGGAAGAGTACCGCCGGTCCAAGGACTACTACCGTGAGCCGTTTCGGCCGCAATTTCACTTCACGCCCGAACTGAACTGGATGAACGATCCCAACGGGCTCGTTTATTTCGATGGCGAATATCACCTCTTCTACCAGCACAATCCTCTGGGCAACGAGTGGGGCCACATGAGCTGGGGGCATGCCGTCAGTACCGATCTGATGCATTGGAAGCACTTGCCGATCGCCCTGCGCGACGAGTATGGCGCGATGATTTTCTCGGGATGTTGCGTGGCGGACCGGACTCATTCCAGTGGCTTGGGTCAGGGTGGAAAGCCGCCGCTGGTGGCGCTTTACACCGGCCATAGCCCGGATCGGCAGACGCAGGATCTGGCGTTTTCCAACGATCGCGGCCGAACCTGGACCAAGTTTGCCGGCAACCCGGTGCTTGATCTGGGGGAAAAGGAATTTCGCGATCCCAAGGTGTTTTGGCACGAACCGACCAAACGCTGGGTGATGGCCGTTTCCCTGGCCGTCAAAAAGCGAATTCTCTTTTACGCCTCGACCGATTTGAAGTCCTGGGCCTTCCTCAGCGAATTTGGCCCGGCAGGGGTGAGCGCCAAGCCCAACTGGGAATGCCCGGACTTGTTCGAATTGCCGATTGAGAACGAGCCGGGAAAGACTCACTGGGTGCTCAAAACCGACATGGGTAGCGGCTCGGTCGCGGGCGGTTCGGGCGGGGAATACTTTACCGGAACCTTCGACGGCAAGGAGTTCAAGGCCGATGCGATGGATTCGCAATGGGTCGACTATGGCCGCGATTTTTATGCGCCGGTGACCTGGTCGGGAATGCCGGCCAACGACGGCCGCCGCATCTGGATCGGTTGGATGAACAACTGGGAGACCTGTTTGAATCCGACGCAGCCGTGGCGAAGCGCCATGTCGATCCCCCGGCAATTGTCCTTGCGGCGCATCGATGGGAAACTGCGGCTTTGCCAAAAGCCGGTGACCGAACTGAAAACGCTACGATCCAAGGAGATTGCACTGGAGGATCTTGTACTAAGGAATGCCGTGCACCCGCTGTCCGTGAAAGGTCAGCAACTGGAAATCGTTCTGGAAGTCGAACCAGGCAGTGCCAAGGAAGTGGGGCTGCGGCTCCTGAAAGGAGCCAAGGGGCAAACCGAAATCGGCTACAGCACCGCGGACAAAACGCTGTTCGTGGACAGGACCCGGTCGGGGATCGTTGATTTTCATCCCGCCTTCGCGGGCCGGCACAAGGGGCCGATGTCGGTGCTGGCGGATGGATCGATTCGCCTGCATCTCTTGGTGGATGCCAGTTCGGTCGAAGTGTTTGGTAACGACGGCGAAACGGCGATCACGGATTTGGTGTTTCCCGAGTCGGGGGCTGATCAAATCGAGCTTTTCGCCGCTGGCGGCGAAGCGAAGATCCGGTCCCTCAAGGTGTTCCCTCTCAAATCGGCCATCGTCACCCCGAGTGCTCCCTGATCGTCATTTCAGTCAGATAAGGCGAGCGATGCACGTAAGCCCGTTGATTCTGAACCGTCAATAGGGAGAGATCTCGCGCGACAGACTGTCGAGAGAATCATGGAGTTGACACTCCCCGCTCGCCAATTTCGGTCAGTATAAATGTTCAGTAAAAGCGTGTTGTCGAAACGTGATTATTGGTTATTTCGTCAGCAGTGCCGCCGCTTGCTTCGGATTGAGCATCTGCAAATAAGCAAGTTTCCCTTGCAGTTGCCGGTCCTTGACCGGATCTGGCTCCGCTGCCAACCTCTGCTGATGGAGCGCGGCTCTCAGCCGGCGGCGTTCCTGCCGCGAAAGCCCTGCCTCTTGATTGACCGTCACGCCGGCCACACGTTGCCGTTGCCCCGCGCGCATGACCCTGGTTTTTTCCGCGTTCAGCGGCAATTTCTCTTCCCTGGCAATGCGGCCGGCGATCGTGATCAGCCGTTTGGCCTGACTCGCGTCGCTGCCGGAAAAAGTCAGGTCGTCGGCATAGCGCGTGTAAACGAAACCATGCTTCTTCGCCAAGCCCGCCATGCGAAAATCGAAGCGGCGCAAGATCGCATTGCAAAGCCCCGGACTCGTCGGTGACCCCTGCACGCAAACCCGCGGGCCAACGGGCACGTGCGCGATCCCCCCTTGAAAGGCAACAGGCTGGCGTTGCGATTCGGTCATCAACAGAGACAGAATCCTCGCGCCGCGGGAACTGTAGCCATAGCCGATGAGCATACCGCGCACACGCGCCTGATGAATCGAGGGAAAGCAATCCTTAATATCGAGTTTGATGAGAACCGGTTTGCCGACGTGAGTGCTGGCGTTGGTCGCGATCGAGCGCTTTTTCAAGAACCCATGGGCGTAGGGACTAACCGGTAGTCGGCTGACGAGCAGCGTTTGCAATTGGCGTAGGAGTGGGCCAACGACTCGGTCAAGGGGAACCGGGAATCAAACGCGTGGAGCACCTGCGCTCGGGCCGACTTCTTCGTGGCCTTCCGAAATTGCCGCAGCAGTTCCTGGCCAAACCGTTCTTCGTCGATGCCGAAGGGAGCCTTGGAAAACTTCCAACGAGTCAGTTTTTGTACCAGCCACGAGTCACGGTTCTCGCGAGCTTCGCCAAGCCAGGACTCCAGCCGATCGGCGTGCGCGGCCCAGGGAATGAGGTTGTCGTCAGCAGAGTCTTCTCGGTCGTACTGCGAGAAATACCTCATGATGAACGGCAACGACCGCAACCGATTGCGCCGGTAAAGCTCAGGTCCCCAGAACCAGGTCAGGCCGCCAAGAGCCTTCGCGGATAGGAACGACGAGAATTGTTCAAATAGCGCTTCATCGCTTGGCGATGTGGCGAACAGGCGCTCGAGGACCGATTTCAGGCGGTCGGCTGCTGGCGTCTGGCCCATGCTGATCCCGCGGGACTGGAGGGAACGATTGAGGAAAGTATAGAAGGGTCGATGCGGTTTGAAGCATTCCCAAAGCCGCTGGGCGTGTTACGTTTGCCAGGCGGCATTTTGCAGCACGACGCGGTAGCCATCGGGATCTTCAAAGGTCTTGCCTTGTCTGTCCCAGTAGGGATTGAAAGAGGCCGCCACGGTGTAACCGGCTTGGGCCATGCGCTCGATCGCGCATTGCCATTCCTCTGGATCGGGCAGATAAAAGACAAGCAAGTGATCCTCGTCTGGCGCCCGGCCCGCCGGATGGCCCGCTTTCTTGACGAATTCCAGATGGTAAGCGCCGCCGGCAAAACCGAGCATGACGCCATCGAAACCTTCATGGTCCTGAAAGTGGCCCAGAATCGACATGCCAAGACCATCGCGATAAAAGCGAATCAACTCGTCCATCTGGTCGGTGGGGCGAGCGACGCGCAAGTGGGCCTGGGTTAGTGGCATAAAACTCCTATTTGGTGAATGTAACCTCCTTAATGTCCTTAATCTCTTTTTGCGACGAACCATTCCACGGTTCCCGTCAGCACGACGACGCCCATTTCATCGGTGACTTCCATCGGCACCGCTGCCAGCACGCGGCCCTTGGCGGTCCATTCGGCCTTCCAGCTTGCAGCTTCTTCCGCGCTGGCGAGCGCCCTCGCAAAGATCCGGTTCAAAGCCCTCCCGAAGCAACTTCGCGATCCTCTTTTACCGACGCGGCCGGCGGCCCCTGAGTCATTCGTTTGACCAGGTTCCAGATCACTCCCAGGAGACCCGCGGCGACCGATCCCAAGCCGATCACGGTCACAGCGGTGACGATCGCCTGATAGGGGGCTTGTTTGACCACCTCGGGCCGATCGATGGGGCGATGAAATACCCGGATCCCATGGATCTCGACATATTCCTCACCCGGTCCGTTCTGATCGGGCATGCGCATCTCCATGCGCAAACCAAAGACAAGCAAGATGAGCGCGGTGGCAAACCAGCCAAGAAACGATGGGAACATAAAGCCGGATCTCAAGGGTAAAAGGAAAGTTCAAGCCCGGCCTGGAGGCTGAAGGGCAAGTCGTCAGGCTTTCCCAAGCGACTCTCTACACCAGTAGACCAGGTCGGTCGCCGCCGGTTCGCCGCCTGCCAGTCGAATGAGGGTAGCGATCTGGCCACGGTGATACCAGGAATGGCCAAAGAGCTGGGTCAGAATGTCTTCGATGCGATTACGATATCGGCCCGAGTCGAGGCTTTGATATTCCATCGTCCGGTCCAGATCGGCATCGCTCAAACGGGCGAGATAGTCCGACCATAGGTTCGAAACGGCTTCCCATTCGGCCGCGATCTGGGAAAGCGCCGCATCTTCCGGAAAGGGCGATCCCGAAGGAGGAGCCGTAAGACCCATGCGCGACAGCCACATCCGTCTGGCAAACACCAGATGGGCCATGAGCGACACCGCCTTGCGATATTCCGAGTTCAACCGGTTCGCGGAAGGGACGGTTCCCAAGGATTGGAGCACCTTGGCATGCGAGTCCTTCTCATATTCAAACCAGCGCCGGTAGCGCCTGATCAATTCATCGGACATGTCCATTCCCGATTCTCATATTCTCTTCAGGGGCTTGGCCCAAACCGGCCTTTCCCTCGCTTCCTTCATCCAATGATTCGTTTGCTGACCCGGCCATCCCCGGGGAGGATTTTCCCGGCGATTCTTGAAGGCCGGCCGGGGTGTCGTTATCCATGAAGAAACCCATTGCCGGCCCAGCAAAATCCTAGAAAGACACATGACGCCGTTGTGTACTCGCCACTCCCCTGGGGTTGTGCCGCCATGAAACCATTCCCTGACTCGTTTGTGCTGATTTGCCTGTTCGCGGGCGCGCCACTCTTTGCCGGCGACATTCCCACCGTGCCTCCCGCCGAAGTAGGTCTGTCCGCGGAGAAGCTGGCCGAAGTCGGCAGATTCATGGAAAAGCAGGTGGCGGACAAAAAGATTGCCGGAGGGTCCGTCCTCATTGCCCGCCACGGCAAAATCGCCTTCTCCCACTCCTATGGCGTGATCGATCTGGAAACGAGAAAGCCCGTATCGGCCGACACCATCTTCCGCCTCTATTCGATGACCAAGGCGATCACGACCGCGGCGGCGCTCAACCTGGTCGATGCGGGGAAGATCCACGTCAACGATCCGGTTTCGAAGTACATTCCTGCCTTCGCCAACCTCAAAGTGGCCGCCAAGGAAGGCCTGCGTGCTCCGGAACGCGAAATGACCGTCAAGGACCTCATGCTCCATACCTCCGGGCTGACCTACGGCGGTGGGCCCGACGCCTTGAGGGAGGCCTACCTGAAATTGAAACCGCTCGAATCGGCCAATCTGGAAGAGATGGCGGAAAAGCTGTCCAAGGCGCCGCTGGCCTACGATCCGGGCACCGACTGGATCTATTCGGTTTCGATCGATGTTCTGGGCCGTATCGTCGAAATCGCCAGCGAGGAGCCGCTCGACGCCTTCTTGAAGAAAACGATCTTTGACCCGCTGGGCATGAAAGACACCGACTTCAGCGTTCCTTCTGAAAAGTTGGACCGTTTCGCCACCAATTACAGCCGCGTGCCCGACGGGCTAAAAGTTGCCGATAGCCCAGCCAAATCCCACTTCGCCAAGAAGGCCACCTTTTTTTCCGGAGGCGGCGGATTGGTCGGCACGGGGAATGACTACCTGCGGTTTTTGATGATGGTGCAAAATGGCGGCGAGTTCGAAGGCGTCCGGATCTTGAAGCCCGAAACGGCCAAGCTCATGGTTACCAATCAACTTCCCGCCAAGGCCTTTCCGATCCACTTCGGCAAGGAGGTCAGGCATGGCACCGGGTTTGGTTTCGGATTTTCCGTGCGCACCGCCAACATGACCTGGGATCCGGATGCCCGCGTCGGCGAATATGGCTGGGGCGGGGCGGCTTCCACCCATTACTGGGTCAGTCCGCGAGACAATTTGATTGCCATCACCCTGGAGCAGATCGTGCCTTATCAATGGGATACGGAATTTGGGATAAAAAAGATGGTTTATGACGCCATCGAGCGCTAAGCGCCTGGGCGTGGAACCATGGCCGGCCCGTGTGCAAGGAATTCTTGCTTGCAAGCGTTCGATTAACCGGGGAACGATTGCAGCGCCAGCTTGACCACCTGGCGCAGTTCCTCAGGCCCGGCGCCTCCGGCCGCCTGGATGGCCAGGCCATGATTGACGACCGAGATGTACTTGGCCAGAATGGCCGCATCGCAGTCGGCGGGCAGGTCCTTTTCGTCGATCGCTCGTTGAAAACGCATCCTCAATGATGTTTCCGCCTGGGCCCGTTTTTTCGCCATTTCGCGGCGCAAACAATCGGCTTCATCGCCACAGGCCAGGGCGCTTTGAATCAGAAAGCAGCCTTTGGGGTTGCGCCCGCTGGTGACCATATCGATCGAACCTTCAAACAAGCGCGCAACCACGGCGCGAGCGGTCGGCGCCTGAATCGCCTCGGTGAAAAACCCGGCGGGGCCTTCCACATAGCGATCGACCGCTTTGCGAAAGAGTGCTTCCTTGTTGCCAAAGGCGGCATAAAGGCTGGGGCGGTTGATCCCCATCGCCTCGGTCAAATCGGGCAGCGAAGTTCCCTCGTAGCCCTTGCGCCAAAAGACTTTCAGCGCCGCGTCGAGGGCCTGATCGATGTCGAATTCTCGGGGCCGTCCCGCAGTCATGGGAGGTTCCTGCTTACGCTTTCTTGATTTTTTACCTGTTGGTACATTTTATGTTTGACTCGGCCAAAAGTGACCTCCTAATATGTACCTGGCGGTACAAAAATTCTGAAGGAGGTCGGCCATGTCGGGGAAACTCAAGGGTAAGATCGCGGTCGTTACGGGGGCTTCGAAGGGGATCGGCGCTGAAATCGCGCGGCAGTTGGGCGCTGAGGGGGCGACTGTTGTTGTCAATTATTCATCGAGCAAGGAAGGGGCGGACAAGGTCGTCGCGGAGATCACGGCGAAAGGGGGCAAGGCGCTGGCCCTGCAAGCGAACCTGTCAAAACCGGCCGACGTGCAAAAGTTCTTCGCCGAAGTGAAAAAGGCGCATGGGCGAGTGGACATCCTGGTCAACAACGCCGGCATCTACGAATTCGCTCCGCTGAATGAGATCACTCCCGAACACTTCTACAAGTTATTCGATCTCAATGTGCTCGGGTTGCTCTTAACCACCCAGGAGGCAGCCAAACTTGTCGGCCCGGAAGGGGCAAGCTTCATCAATATTAGTTCGGTCGTCTCGACGGTCACTCCGCCCAATGCCGCCGTTTACAGCGCAACCAAGGCCTCGGTCGATGCCATCACTCTCACCTTTGCGAAGGAACTGGCCCCTCGCAAGATCCGCGTCAACGCGATCAACCCGGGAATGATCGAAACGGAAGGCGTGCAATCGGCCGGCATCGACAAGGGGGACATGCGCAAGTGGGTGGAATCGGTCACGCCGCTTGGCCGCATCGGTCAAGTCGGAGAAATTGCCCCCGCTGCCGTGTTCCTCGCTTCAGGCGATTCCAGCTACCTCACAGGCGAAACGATCAAAATCGCAGGCGGCTTCCGTTAAGGGACCGATCAAAGGAATCCGGCCAGGCCCCCGAGCGGGCCTGGCCGGACTCCTCTGATTTTTTTGGTCGCGGGGGACTTCGATGGCGTTCTAGGACTGGCCGGTTGGGGCTTGCTTGGCGCAGGCGATATTGCCTTCAGGGTCCTGGAACTTCAAGATCCAGCCGACGGTGGGGATTTCGCTTTTGGGGAAGATGATTTTTCCTCCATTGGCGACGATCGCTTTCGCCGCCTCGTCGATGTCATCGACCGAGATCGTTCCTTCATAGCCGCTGGATTTGACTCCGGCGACGACTTCATGACGCTTTTGCATGGCGCCGCAGATACCCGGATCTTCTTTGGTGCCGGTCGAAATCAGGAAAAAGCCGGGTGGTCCCCACGGCTCAAATTTCCAGCCAAACACTTTGCCGTAGAAATCACGCGCCCGGCTCAAGTCGTCCGCTTGCACCGAGAAAAACACCAGATTGCCTGCCATGATTTCGTCTCCTGGAGTGAGCCTGTTTCGGCGCATGGATCGGCTGGCTCGTCGTCTGAATGGCGTGCCTGCTTACCTACCGCCGAGCCCGCGATGCGAGTATGATAACCCACCGGTGAACTCGCGCGATCTCGATATTTTGCCAATTCATGTCGAAAAAACGCCAAACTGCTTCGCTGGCCGCAAAGGCGCCTTCTGAAGGTGTCCTGGTTCGCAGTTACGCCATCCGGCACACGCACCCCCATGTGATCGGGCATCACCACCATTCCTGGCATCAGTTGATCTATGCGACCGAGGGGGTCCTGACGGTGCGGACCTTCGTGGGAGACTGGGTCATCCCTCCCAATCGCGCGGTGTGGGTTCCCGCGGAAGTGGAACACAGCATCGAATGGGGAGAATCGGTTTTCTTGCAGACGCTCTACTTTCATCCCGATCTGGAGCAGACCTTGCCCACCCGCTGCCAGGCGGTCAATGTTTCATCCCTTTTGCGTGAATTGATTTGCCACATCGTCCGCAAGGGTTCGCTTGATCAAACCATCGCGGAGAATGATCGACTAATCGCCTTCCTTCTCGATCAGATCAATCTGCTCGAAACGATTCCCATGCAGCTTCCCTTGCCGCAGGATTCGCGCGCCAAAATGGCGTCGCAATGGGTGATCGCTCATCCGGAGAATTCGCTGACCGTGGATCAACTGGCGAAACGATCGAACGCCAGTGCCCGCACGCTCGAAAGGCTTTTCCTTGAGGAGACGGGATTGACCTTGGGCCGATGGCGCCAACAGGCGCGATTATTTCACGCGCTCAAGCTTCTGGCAAAAGGCGACCCGGCAAACAAGGTTGCGGCCAAGACCGGCTACGCCAGCCCCAGCGCCTTCATTCATGCCTTCAGGAAGTTCTTTGGAACCACGCCAGGAAACTATTTCCAATGAACCTGTATCCATGACCCTGGCGGCGCGCCTTCATTACAAGGCCTTCGAGCAGGCTTTTTTGCGCTTTAAGAGGTCTTTCAACTGCGCGATAGGGCCGCGCCTTCGCGCTTTGCCTGCCAAAGCGGAAAGTTCCACAACCACCAGAACAGGACAAAGCCCATCGCGATCCATGCCGAGGCCTGAAAGGTGCCATAGATGGTGGCGAATATCAGATTATTCGACTCGTAGTTCACGCCGTTGTGCAACATCGCGCGCGAGCCGGCCTCGGGATCGGCAAAGCCTCGTTCTCTCAGGAATTCGCCCAAGGTTTGACCATATGCTTGGTAAGCGTCGCTCTGAATGGCGCCGCGATCGGCGACATAAGAATACTGGGTTTGGAAGAGCCGGGTCGTGCAAAGCGTCAGAATCCCAATGGAAAGGGCGCCACCCAAAAACTGAAACCAGGTCAACATGTCGCGGCGAAATCCCTCTTGCTCGGGCTGGGATAACGCGAGCCGTTGCAAACCGATTTGCGTCAAACCGGTACCCATTCCCATGAGGAATCGGGAAAGCGCCAGTTCCCAAACCCCCGGGGCGGCAAACCAGTTGAACTGGGTCTGATTGAGTAGCGACCAGTAGGTCCAACCCATCGTCCTTGAATGGGCCACCCCCATCCCGACGACGATTGAGAGCAGGCCGAGCAAGGCCAGCCAGCGGGTTCTCGGTAAGAAGAGCGCCAGAATCGTTCCGCTGGCCGTGCCGATGGAAAGAGGCCAGATCAATAAACTCCGGTCGATCTGTCCCAGGTCCAGAATGATCCCCCCGTAGATTCCCATGTCTGAAACATTGAAGAACTGCACAAATCCGGCGTAAGCGGCCACGATCAGCGTGGGCCAGGCCGCCGGCGGAAGCGCTTGCAAATTTCTTGTGGTCAGAATCTGCATCGCAAGCAGGAGCGAAAGCGCAACCGTTCCGACCGCAAAGGCGACCGCGCAGCGGGGATCGTCGCCCCAACCCTTCAACTGGCCAAAGGCCGCCAAATACCAGAGGCAAAGCAGGAAAATAGCCAGTACCGGAAACCAGAGAGGCACGGTCAGGTAACCGGTTTGATTCGCCCGCTGGGATTCGTCTTCCCCTTGCGTGATCACGGCGATCAACGCGCAGACCGAGAGCAAGCCCTCGAAAAGAAAGCTTCCCTCCCATCCCTGCTCCCGGTGCGTGTCGGAGGCCCAGGCAATGAGCGGTGGACCAATGGAAGGCAAAAGAATGCCGGCCCAGGTGAACCAGCGGCTGCCGGCCGCCTGGCCGGCCACGGGTGCCGCTGCCAAAACCATGCCCGCGCCAAATCCGGCGGCCATGCGGCTGACAGCCAAGAACGCATAAGGAGCCTGAATCAACAAGCCATTGAGAAATGAACCGATCACAAGCAGGGACAATCCCCAGCGCATGACGAGCACCGGGCGGCTCATGGGTCGATTGGCCCAGGTCAAAGCCAAGCCGCAAGCGACTGCGAACAGGTAGGAACTATGCAGCGCATACCCATCCGTTGCCACCCAGCCGCGGGCCGCGTTCATTTCGCGGAAGCTTGCCGAGTGCCCGGCGGTGGTCAGCCACACGGAGCCCAGGGCCGCCAAAGCCGCGAGGCGCCGTCCTGTCGATAAGGGAGCTGCCAGTGGAGTAACGGCCGATTCACTCATCCGAGCCGCCCACGAAAATGGGCTTGAGCGCAACCGGGTCATTGAGCCAGGCGACCTGCCAGCCGCTTGGTTCTTGTACGGTTAGAGTTAAAGGAAGCTTGCAACCTTCCCGCTCAAGCGCTGCCAGGCAGTCGGCCTGGGTTTTGCGAATGAGGTCCTCTCGCGCTTGCGGCTTGAGTTTCACCCAGGCGGGGCCCGTGGTCAGGATCACCGGCAGGCGCGTCTGTTGTTCGTACCGTCCCACTCCATAAGGAAGAACCGTCCTCGTAGGAGGAAGGATTTCCACCGAGGAAAACGTGGCCAGGCCCTCGGCTGACTTTTGCGCGCGGATCATCGTCTCCAGAGCTTTGGCCGCTTTGAGGGTCGCGGGATCGGTGATGACATTGCGCGGGTAGGCCGGAGGGAGATTCTCGGTCGCGAAGGTCGCGGGGTCAATCGGAGCCGGAGAGCAGCCGATCAAAAAGAACATACTGACTGATAAGATCAATCCAGCCGATGAATTTACATACAATATTCTGCCGGATTTAATGCAGTTGATTTTTTTCACTTTTTCGCGCCCTGGGCCAGAGCCGGATAGATCGCGATTTCGCTGCCGCGAGGAAGCGCCCGGCAGCGGCAAGAGCCAATGTCGACATCGAAGCGATCGCCCGGTTCCAGCCGGGCAGCAACGCCCCTTCTTAGAGAGGCCACGCCGATTCCAATGAGTAGGCCGACGCCGCCGCCAATTCCCAGAAACAAGGGATTCGCGCCCGAGAAGCTGAACTGTGATGCGATGCCCAAACCGATGCCCGCCCCTTCGCCCATGAAGAGCGCATTGATCATGGCACGGCGCAAACGAGGATACTTGGCCAGGTCGCCCGTTTCGAAGGTCCAGGGCACAAGCACCGCTTCCTCATCGCGGCGAACTAGTTGCGACAAGCGCAATTGCAAATATCCGTTTCTGCCAAAGCGGCCCGGCGGCTGAATCTTTTCCACTTCTCCGCCAATCATTCCCGAGTGCGGTCCTTCCCCCGCGCCGGGAACGCGCAGTTCCGCAAGGAAGCGGTCGCCCACTTGCAAATCGGCCTGGCTATTGAGCAAGCGATCGCCTGGAGACAGACCATCGTGGGGTACCGTTTGGCGAATCAGCAGATTCTTCTTGCCGTCTCCCGTAAGGAGGGTCGGCAGCCCCTGAGGTTGGATCGATTCACCCGCCAAAGGCGCGCCGGATTTGGCCGGCTCTTGTGCCAAGCTTCGGCCGATCAGGCCGCAGCCGATCATCGCGAGGAAGGCCCGGCGCCCCGTTGCAAGGTCGGTCATGGGGCGTTCTCCCGCGTAGAGCGATGGGAGTGGAATGGACTGGTCAGCCGCTGCCAAAGCGACGGCTTGACTTCGGCGACGATCGGCTGGGGCGGCGCCTCGATACCCGCATCGCGCAGATAGTCGAGCAAAAGATCGGTGGCGCGGAGCAGGTCGAGCCTGGCGAGTTGCAGGTTGTACCAGGCGGTCCAGCGGTTGGTCTGGGCCTGACTGACGCCGACGTCGGCGGCCAAAATATCGAGCGGAATCATCTGCTTCTGGGCCACCATGCGTTCGGCCCGTTCGCGCTGTTCGTTTGCCAGTCCCTCTTCCCGCACTTTTTGCTGATATTCGAGTTCGGCCTGGCTGAGGCGGTCCCAGGCGTTGCCGGCATCTTCCTCCACATCGAGCAGCACTTTTTCCAAGTCGAGTTGCGAGCGAACCGTATCGAGGCGAGCGCGGCGCACATTCGACCAGAGACCGATGTCGATCAGGGGAACCTCATAAAGTGTACCGAAGATCGTGCCCAGGGTGGCGGGGCCGCCGTTGGCAATCGTCGTGTTTTTGAACGACAGGCCCAGTGGCAAACTTCCCAAACCGAAGAGGCGCCACCAGTCGCGCTTCTCCACCAAGCGGGCTATGTTCAAACCGATGACCAGGATCCGCACTTCGACCCGTTTGCGCCTGGCCATTTCAATCGCGTCTTCGCGGCAGCGCGGAAGATCGCCGACAAGGTTCAGATCGATTTCATCGGCCGCATCGAGTTCGAAAAAATAAGGACCGTCGAGGCGCACGGGGACGACTTCGCCCCCCTGCGGTACGAGCAATCGGCTCGTATGCAGCGTCAAACCCAGGCGCCGTTGCGACAGGCGCGACACGCGTTCGATCTCTTCGACAAAAACCTGGCTCTTGTTTCTGTCGACCTTGGCCGCGGTCAACTCGACATCATGCGCTTGACCGGCCTTGAGCTTACGTTCGACATTGATCTGAACTTGTTGAGCAAATGCCTGTGCGAGTCGGACGGTGATCGCGGCGTGGCGCAATCTCTTCGCCTCGAAATAAGATTGCGCCGCCAGTTCCACCTGCGAGCGACGCACCAGTTCTTCCATGAGCAGCTTGGCGCGGATCCCCTCTTCGGCGATCGGCAAGGCGGTGATCTGGCCGGAAGGATCGAGGGGGAAAAAGAGGTTACCGCGATTCAGTTCGGCATGGATGAGCCCGTTGCCAAAAAAGGGCGTTCCCCCGGTCACATCGGGAAAGATGCTTGCTCCGTTCGTGGCGTTCGAAACGTTTTGCAAGCCGACAAACAACTGCGGTAGGTTCGCCATCGGCACGAAATGCTTGAGAGCTTCGAACTGGCCGACCGTGGCGGTTCGCGTCGCCACCACGGCCTGCACGGAGCGGACGTTGGCCAGGCACTGGGAAAGCGCGACCGTCAGCGTGAGTTTCTTGCCCTCTGGCCTCTCCTGAGCCAGGTTTTCCTTTTCTTCTTTCGTCTCTTTTTTTTCCTCTTTTTGCCCACTCGGGATCGGAGGCGGCAAGCCAGGAATGTCCTGTGCGTTACCCGCCAATGCGGTCAAGGTCATCGACAGCAAACTGGCCAGGTGTGCCCAACGGCTCGGGGAGGTCATGCGGGAAAAATACGGGAGAAGACTCATTGACCTTCTCCTGGCTGACGCACGAGAAGGCCGGGACTGATGCGAATCTTGCACGACATGCCTGGGCGAATCCGGTTTTGCACATTCTCTTTATCTTGAAAGCGCAACCGCACCGGTAATCTCTGAACGATGCGCGTGAAGTTGCCCGTGGCGTTATCGGGCGGGAACAAAGAGAATGCGGCGCCCGTGCCGCCGGAGAAGCTTTCCACCCAGCACAGAAACTCCTTGCCGGGGATTGAATCGACGGTGACGGCTACCTGCTGGCCGATGTGAGTATGCGCCAACTGTTCTTCGCGCAAATTGGCGACGACCCAGATGTTGTCGAAGTCGAGCGGCGTGATGCTCAAGAACGGCTGGCCCGCCTGCAGCGTTTGGCCAAGCTGGGCGGTGCGCTTGCTCACGATTCCTGCCGTGGGCGCGCGCACCAGGGTATTGGCCAGGTGCAAGCTGGCCTGGTTGAGCTTGGCACGGGCCAATTCCACTCGATTGAGCAGGGCCGCCCGATCGGTCTCGGCGATGATCGGCTGCAAGAGCGCCGCTTGCGCCTGGCCCACCTGGGCCGTGGCGCTGGCCAGTGTTCGTCTTTGCTTTTCGACGCGAGTCATGGCCTGCCGGCGGTCCAGATCGCTGGCGAGCACCTGGCTTTCCAACGCGGAAATCCGGCTCTTGAGATTGTTCAGCTTCGCCACGGAATCTTTCCAGAGCGCTTCCTTGTTGTCGCGATCCTGGATCGGAATGTCGCCCGATTTGGCCAGGGAGTCGAAGCGCTCGAAATAGTTGCGGGCGTTGATTTCGATCGCGGTGAGGCCCGGCTCTTCGGCGCGGGCGGCGAGCAAGGTCTCTTTCTCCTTGTTGTGAATGCTCTCGCGCATCTGCGCTTCGAAATCGCTGGCCTTGAGGCCTTCTTCTTGTTCATTTTGCCGAGCCTGGGCCGAATCGAATGCCGATTTGCGGTCTTGCGTCGTAAGCTTGACCGCGATGGTCGAGCTTTCGAGGTCTTTAAGCGACTTGCGGTAGTCCGACCGGGCTTCCTCCACCATCAACTGGTAGGGGATGGGGTCAATCTGCAAGAGCGGTTCCCCGGCCTTGACGACCATATTGTCGTCGGCGAAGAGGGCGACGATGGTGCCTTTCACTTCGGAAGAGATGGGCGTGACGTTCCCCACCACATAAGCATTTTCGGTGGAAAGGTTGCGGGCGTTCCACCAGAGCACGCCGATCAAACCGGCGCCAATCAGGGCGCCGATCACCAGGAAGTAGCGCAGCAAAAGCAACAAGGTCGTCCCCCAAGTCCTCGAGGACGAAGGGGATCGCTTCCCGGAAGGTGCTGGCTCCGGAGTCGGATCGGTTTCCGGACCTTTCATGGAATCAGGGCTCGCAGGTGAGGTCCCGCCTGGGAAATCTCATGCCTCAACATCATTATCGGCAGTGCAGCCGCACGGATTGAGGCTTGTGTGAGGAATGTGCCGCAAAAAGGGAGGCTTCGACGGGGAAATGTTTCGTTATCTTGCGGATGGACTCAAGTCTGGAGGCCAAGTTGCCGAGAGCGCGGCAGGGGCGTGGCAAGGTGAACCCCGTTGGCGCCTGTCCAGAGTAATGGAAATCCGCGACCTGGCGACCAATGGTCGCTTGTTTAATACTTAAAATAATAAACATAAACATTCCATGTTTAATTATGGTATTTTATAAGAGGTTTAGTCGTGCATGATATTTCTTTCGATCGCTACTACTTGGGTCGCACTGGCGCATGGTCTCATGCTTGAATCAACCCTCCCCTGAAATAGAACGAGGGGTAAGTCGATTGCTGTTCGGAGTTCAGCATCCGGAGGTGTTGTGATGACTCGATTTCCCTGGTGGATTTGCCTGATGGTGGTGCCCATTTCCGCGGTCGCGCAAGAACCCGTACCCACGGTGCCCGGTAAGGAAACCGGCCTGATCGAGCGCCGCCTGTTCTTTGGCAATCCCGACAAAGCCGGCGTGCAAATCAGTCCTGATGGCAAGCGGATCAGTTTCGTCGCGCCGGTGAACGGCGTCATGAATGTCTGGGTGGGCGACGCGGATAAGCCAACCGAGGCCAAGCCGATCACCAAGGATACCAAGCGGGGTATCCGCCAGTATTTCTGGGCGTTCACCAACAAGCATGTCCTTTACCTGCAAGACGAAGGGGGCAACGAAAATTTCCACCTGTTCCGCGTCGACCTGGCCAGCGGCGACATCAAGGACCTTACGCCGGAAAAGAACATTCGCGTCACCATGAACGGTGTCAGCCACCTGTTCCCCGACGAAATCCTGATCGGCCTCAATGATCGCAATCCCGCTTACCACGATTGCTACCGCGTCGCCATTGCGACGGGTGAAAAAAAGCTCGAACAAAAAAATGACGAGTTTGCCGGCCTGGTTTACGACGACCAGTTCAAGCTGCGCTTTGGCATGAAAATGAAACCCGACGGATCGACCGTCTATCTTAAGCCCGATGGCGCCAACGGCTGGAAGGAGTTTCTCTCCACGCCGATGAGCGACAATTTGACCACGAAGCCGGCGGGTTTCGACAAGACGGGGAATCTCCTTTACCTGATCGATAGCCGTAACCGCGACACCGGGGCGTTGACCACGCTCGATCTGGAAAGCGGCGCGCAAAAAGAAATCGCGGCCGATCCCAGATGCGACGCCGGGGGCGTCATGCTCCATCCGACCGAACAGACGGTTCAAGCGGTGAATTTTCCCTACGAGCGCTCCAACTGGACCTTTCTTGATCCAGCCGTGAAAGAGGACTTCGAGGCCCTCAAGAAAGTCGCCGAGGGGGATATTACGGTCAATAGTCGGACGCTTGATGACCGCACCTGGATTGTTGCGTTCCTGATGGACCAGGGGCCAGTGCGCTATTACCGCTATGACCGCGACGCGAAAAAAGCGCAGTTCTTATTCACCAACCTCAAGGCCCTCGAAGGCCTGCCTTTGCAAAAGATGCTTCCCCGGGTTATTGCCTCGCGAGATGGGTTGAACCTGGTGAGCTATTTAACCTTGCCGACTGGTAGCGATGAGGATGGCAACGGCGTTCCCACCAAGCCGGTGCCCTTGGTGCTCTTTGTCCATGGCGGGCCCTGGGGCCGCGATTCGTGGGGCCTGCATCCGTACCACCAGTTTTACGCCAACCGTGGTTATGCGGTGCTCAGCGTGAATTTCCGGGGATCGACCGGCTTTGGCAAGAAATTCATCAATGCAGGCAACCGCGAATGGGCGGGAAAAATGCACGACGACCTGATCGATGCGGTCGACTGGGCCATCAAGGAAAAAATCGCGATTCCTGAAAAGGTCGCCATCATCGGCGGTAGCTATGGCGGCTATGCCACGCTCGTCGGACTCACCTTCACTCCCGACAAATTTGCTTGCGGCGTCGACATCGTCGGCCCATCCAACATCGTAACGCTGCTCAAGACGATTCCCCCTTACTGGGCGCCCCAGGTGCAGATGTTCAAGGACCGAGTCGGCGATTTCACTTCGGAAGAAGGAAAGGATTTCCTCAAATCGCGATCACCCTTGACCTTTGTCGAGAAGATCAAGAAGCCGCTGCTCATCGGCCAGGGGGCGAATGATCCCCGGGTCAAGCAGAGCGAGTCGGACCAGATCGTCAAAGCGATGACGGAGAAGAAAATTCCCGTGACCTATGTGCTTTTTCCCGATGAGGGCCATGGCTTCCAGAGGCCGCCCAACAGCATGGCCTTCAATGCCGTCACCGAGGCTTTTTTGGCCAAGCAACTGGGAGGCCGCTTCGAAGCGATTGGGGATGCCTTCAAGGGATCGTCGATCACGATTCCCTCAGGCGTTGCGGATGTACCGGGGGTCAGCGAAAAGCTGCCTTCGCCGAAATAGTTCGGTGGAAGTGAACGACGCCTTGCACGTAGAAGCGGACGCAGGCGAATGACGCGATGTCAAAGGAAGTGGGCCATGTTTTCATGGCCCACTTCCTTTGACGGCGAGTTCTCAATGAACGTTCTTGTTCCAGGCGAAAGCGATCAACCGTTCTTTTGGCTTTGCGCCAGGGTCATCAACTTGAGCACGGTGTTCCAGTTGCGGCCGGTCCCGCGGGTGGCGAGTTTCTTTTCAATCAGGGAGAGGGTAAATTTCGACCGGCCAATGCCGTCGGGGTAGACCGCATAGAGTTCATTGCCCACCAGTTCGATCGTCTCTCGGCCGGCGATGGCGGCTCGCAAATTTCTAACCGCCTCGGCACTGGGAGCCTTCTTGAGAAAAACCACGACGAGGTGACTCGGATCGTCAATTGCCGCGGATGGAAACGGATTGCTGTCGATCACGCTTTGCCACTGTTTGGGCGAGCGCAGGATGTAGTCGGCGGCCACACCCAATCGTGACGCGGTTTCTTTTTCCAGAAGCTGTTCCAGCGCAAGAATATCGCCCGCAGCGCTTGTGAACAACAGATTACCGCTTTGTAGTAAGGTTGCGGGCGCCGAAAGGCCGAGATCGAGCACCATTTTCTTCAAATCCGCCATGGCGATGCGGGTGTTTCCGCCGACATTGATGCCGCGCAGCAAGGCGATGGTGGGGGTCATCTTGGGAGTGCCTTTTTCATGGCGAACGCGAAGGGGACGGCCGGTGAGCAAGCGATTTTCGACACGATTCGATCTTAGCAAATCGCTTCCGGCGGTGACCGGTTCGACTGGGGAAAGCAAACGATTCGGACCGGCACGGGCGAAATGGAAGCGATGAGGCAGGGGGACTAGATTAGAACTTATCGTCTGCCCGGAATCGAAGGAGTCAGTGTCATGAAATCCCAGGACAAGGGTTCGTCATCAATCGATAAGCCCGCCCTTTCTCGTCCCAAGACTCTGCCCTCGAGCAAACTAACCCTTCGTGACCGCCTATCCCAGCTCTCCATTCTGGAAGCGGTTCGGCACCTGGGTCCAAACGGCGAACGATTGATTGCCAAGAACGCCAACAAATGGGTGTTCGATATTCTCACCGACGTTTACCTCGGTAGCGATCTGTTTCGTTTGAACTTTCCGGTCAATGAACGAGACCAACAGAAAACCATCGTGACGATCACGTTGATGGCCGAAGCCCGAAATCGCTTGCACATCCACTGCACCAAGTGTGGTGGCGGCTGCGAACATATCGGTGCCGCATTCTCCTTGATCCTCGAACAAAAAATGGAGCTGGGGCTCTCCGCGGCGCCTCCCGAGTCCTCCGAGTCCCTGGAAAACCTTGATGAACAGAATCTCATCGAGCGGGCGCTCGCATTCCGCATCGAACGGGCCAAGACCGAGAAAATGACCATCCGCTCTTCGGATCCATCTCGGCCATGGACCAACTACCTGACCACCAACCACCTGAGCGGCAAAACCTATCTGGTGACCTTGCGAGGGCTAGAACCGGGCGATTCCTGGTGCGACTGTCCTGATTTCCGATCGAACACTCTCGGTACCTGCAAACACATCATCAAGGTATGCGCGAAGGTGAAGCGCCGCTTCGAGCCAAGGCAGTTGCAAAAGCCGCACCGGCCGCGTGAACTGGAATTGCGATTGCATTATGGCGCCGAGGTCGAATTGAAATGGGTTGTGCCCGTGCCCGTGGACGAGGCGGTTGCCCTAGTGATCCAAAGAGCTCAGCCCATCCCGGCGGACAACATCCCTGGCTTGATGAGAAAGATTCAGCGTCTGAAAAAACTGGGGCAAGAGGTTTTCATTCATCCGGATGCCGAAGAGTTCATTCAGCAACGGATGATTCAAGACCGCTTGGTGGCGGTGGCGAAGGAAATCCGCAATGATCCGGCCAATCATCTCCTTCGCAAGGAGCTATTGAGAATCCCTCTACTTCCTTATCAATTGGACGGGATTGCCTTTGCCGCGAGTGCGGGGAGGGCGATCTTGGCCGATGAGATGGGCCTGGGCAAAACGATCCAGGCCGTTGGCGTCGCCGAATTCCTGGCGCGGGAAGTAGGCATCAAGAAAGTTCTGATCGTTTGTCCGGCGTCGCTTAAGTCCCAGTGGCGCAATGAAATCGAACGATACTGCGACCGGGGCACCCAACTCATCAACGGATCGGTCGCCGAACGAGATCGTCAGTATTCCAATGAACAGTTCTTCACCGTCTGCAATTACGAGCAGGTTCTGCGCGATTTTCTTTCCATCGAACGCGCCTCCTGGGACATGATTGTTCTCGACGAAGGCCAGCGGATCAAAAACTGGGAATCCAAGACCAGCCGCGTCATCAAGAGTCTGAGGTCCCGCTTTGCCCTGGTGCTCTCGGGCACGCCGCTTGAAAACAAACTCGACGATCTTTATTCGATCGTGCAATTCGTCGACGACCGCCGGCTGGGGCCCGGATTTCGGTTCTTCCATCGGCACCGGGTCGTTGACGAAAAGGGCCGGACCACTGGCTACAAGAATCTTTCCGAATTGCGCGAAGCGCTCAGGCCCGTGCTGCTTCGCCGCACACGCGAATCGGTCAAGCTTGAGTTGCCGCCGCGCACGGTCGAGTTCATTCGCATTCCTCCAACAGAAGAACAGGCGGTGATGCATGCGGCCCATATGAATGTGGTCGTGACGATCACGCGCAAGAAGTTCCTCACCGAGATGGATCTGTTGCGTTTGCAAAAAGCGCTGCTCATGTGCCGCATGGCGGCCAACAGCACCGTCCTGGTCGACAAGGTCGAACCGGGCTACTCGACCAAACTTCAACATCTGGACGAATTGATCGAACGCATTTTCGAGGAGCCGAGCCGCAAGGTCGTGCTCTTCTCCGAGTGGACCGGCATGCTCAACCTGATCGAGCCGATCTTACGCCGCCATCTACTCGATTTCGTGCGGCTCGATGGCAGTGTGCCCCAGAAGATGCGCCAGGCATTGGTTCACAGATTTCAGAATGAGCCCGATTGCGCCGTGTTCCTGACCACCAACGCCGGATCGACCGGGCTCAATTTGCAGGCGGCCGATACGGTCATCAATGTCGATCTTCCCTGGAATCCGGCGGTGCTCGAACAACGGATTGCTCGCGCGCACCGGATGGGCCAGCAACGCCCGGTACAGGTTTACAATCTGGTCACCGAAAATACCCTTGAAGAAAACTTGCTCAAGACGATTGCCGCCAAGAAAGATCTGGCCCTGGCGGCGCTCGATGCCGAATCGGCCGTCGATGACGTCAACCTGGTTTCCAATATGGAAGAGCTCAAAAAGCGTCTTGAGATCCTTCTAGGATCCAAACCCGAGGCGCCGCTCGATCAAAGCCAGGAACGGCAGGTACGAAAACAAGAAGAGGTCATCAGCGCCGGTTCGGCGGGGGCGATCGAAGGTGCCGACCGTGAGCGTATCGCGGCGGCGGGCGGCGAACTGCTCAGTGCCGCGTTGAATTTTTTCAGTCAGCTCGCCCCGGCAAAGGAGCAGCATGCCGCACCACCCTCGGGATTGGTCGAGCAATTGCGGACGGGCCTTGGCGCCTTGGTCCAGGACCAACCTTCCGGAAAGCCGTGCTTGACGATTGCGTTGCCTAGTCGCGAAATGGTCGATCACTTTGCCCTGGTCCTGGCCAGGCTCATGACGGCCGGGCAGTCTCCGCGGCCTGCCGCCAAACCTTGAACCAAAAAGGGCTGGTGAAAGGGCAAATCATTTCTGGTGCTCTAAAGAAGCGTCGGTACCGTCGTCGCGATTGAGCGTCTCCACTAATTTTCCGAGAATCCGCGCCAGGTGGCGCCGGTCGGCTTCGGTAAGCGTCTCGTAAACGCGCGCGATCGCCTCATGGTTGGCCATGGCGCTTTCCTTGCACACCAACATTCCCTTGGGTGTGAGCTTGATCAGGGTGGCCCGGCGATCGGTCGGATGCGGCTCGCGGGTGACGAGCCCTTCGGCTTCCAGGCTGTCCACGAGTTTGGTGACGCTGCGCGGCGTAACATCGAGCGCGCCGCCGATTTGCGACATTTTGCAGCTTCCCTGGCATTGCAAATTCATGAGCAGCCGGGCGCGCGCCGGTGTGGTCCCCGCCTTGGCGATGTCGGTGAAAAGGCGCTTGGTGTAAGCCTTGCCGAATTCCGCCATGAGCGGCGCAAGTTCTTCAGGTGATGCCATCTGTGACCCTGGGTTGGCAACGGCCGAAACGAGGTTGACAAAAAAGGATACCGGTCCATATTATACCATTATCCTATCCCGGGTGGCCGCTTGCGTCACCTGGTTCAAGCGGTTTTGGAGCAGATCATGTCTGAAGGTGCTGCCTTGCCCTCGGTTCGCCCGAATCCTTTTGACGACGTAAAACCTCGCGTTTGGCCGGCCGCCGTCATTTTGGCGTTGATGTGGCTTGCCATCGCCTCGACCTTTGTGGGTGAGCCCGGGTTCATGGCCATCATGACCCGGATCATGCTTGCACCGTTCCTTGCGCTTCTGGCAATCTTGATCTGGTGGTTGTCCGCCACGCGCCTGCCCTGGTTTGACACCTTGCTCGTCCTGGCCTTTGTCGTGGTCAGTGGCTCTTTGTTGCTCGTGCCGCACGGGAAGGATGCCATGATGTATGCTCTTGCCGTTACGCCCTATGTGGTCACGGCCTGGGCGGGCTGGCTGACCATCACCCCATTTCTCACCTGGAACTACCGCCTGGTTGGTTTGCTAGCTTGCATCGCCGCGGCCACCGGGTTTTGGAGTTTGATTCGAATCGACGGAGTGGATGGCGATTTCGTATCCGAATACCACTGGCGCTGGACACCCACTGCCGAAGCGAAGTTCATGGCGGAAAAGAAGGAAGAGCGAAACAAACTCGGCGACGAAGTGAAGCTTGTGAAACCCGCCGATGTCAAAGTGAAACCAGGCGACTGGGCCGCGTTTCGCGGGCCCAACCGCGATAGCCGCGTGCAGGATGTGGTGATCGGCACCGACTGGAAAAACAATCCTCCCAAGGTCCTCTGGAAACATCGGATTGGCCCGGGATGGTCTTCCTTCGCCGTGGTCGGCAGCCAGCTCTACACCCAGGAGCAGCGTGACGAAGACGAAATGGTGGTTTGTTACAACGCCGACACGGGTGCGGAAGTCTGGTCGTACGCGGTGCCCACGCGATTTACCGAAGCGATCGCCGGAGCCGGTCCGCGGGCGACCCCGACTTACCATGAAGGCAAGATTTTCAGCCAGGGGGCCAATGGCCACCTGATCTGCCTCGATGCCTTTACGGGGAAAGAACTCTGGAAAAAGGAAGTCAACAAGGATACCGACGCTCCCACGCCGCAATGGGGATTTTCCGGATCTCCCCTGGTGCATAAGGGAATCGTTTCGGTCTATGCGGGTGCAAAAGACAAGACGCTCGTCGGTTACAAGGTCGATACGGGAGAACTGGCCTGGGTCAGCTCACGCGAAACGCCGCCGGAACTGAGCTACTGCTCGACCCATCTGGCCAACATTGACGGTGTCGACCAACTTCTCATCCTCTCCGACCGGGGCGGCACCGCCTACAACCCGGAAACCGGCGAACTGATCTGGGAACATCTGTGGGAAACCGGCGGCGTCGTCCGCTGCGTGCAACCGGCGTTGATCGATGGCTCGGACTTCCTCATTGGTACCGGTCTTGGGGTCGGCACCCAGCGCGTGCATATCGAGCACAAGGATGGGAAATGGACTCCCACCGAAGTCTGGAAAACAACGCAATTTAAACCCTATTACAATGACCTGGTCATTTATGAAGGCTTTGCCTACGGCTACGATAATAACTTCTTTTGCTGTGTCGACCTGAAAGACGGCAAGATCAAATGGAAAGCCCGCGGCTACGGCAGCGGTCAGGCCTTGCTCCTGGCCAAGCAAGGTCTTCTTGTGATCCTCACTGAAAAAGGCGAAGTGGCCCTGGTCGAAGCCAAGCCACAGGCTCACAAGGAGCTGGGCAAGATCAAGGCGATTGAGGGCAAGACCTGGAATCATCCCGTGATTGCCAACGGCAAACTCTTCATCCGCAACGGCGAAGAGATCGCCTGCCTGGAACTGCCCAAACCGACCGATGGTTTGGCCAAGGACGGGAAATGAGCCCACGTTCCGTTGGCGCTTTGATTCGAGAAGCAGCGTAAATATCGTTAAGGAGTAGGGAGCCTTTTTTCGGCTCCTTACTCCTTTGGCGATTTCCACCCATGGCTTTTGAACCGATCAATATTTTTTCGCGAACCATTGATCCCGATGGTGTGTTTGGCTTGATGCAAAAGCAATCGGCCCTGTATGGCGAATAGAGCCCCCAAGAAGACGTGGCCTGCCTGGGTGCTGGGTGCGGCTTCAATGGCTTTTCGATACCACTCCTCGGCCTGTTGAGGAGCCAGGCGTTGACGGTGGAGGTGCCCCAATTCCGTGTAGATCATAAAGCGCACCTCATCGGGGCTAATCTCTAGGATCTGTGAAAAAGCCGCTTCGGCCTCTGCGTACCTAGCCATACTGACGAGACTTGTAGCCAGGCGATACGTAGCTCCAATATGCTTGGGGTGGGATTCAAGAAATCGATTTGCCAAATGAAAGCATGTCGCCGCAAGTTCGTCTTCGCTTGCCGCTTTCAGTTCAACGTACTGCTTGGAGTGATCGCTTGAAGAATCCTCTGGTACGTTCACGGTGTATTTACCTGTTGGCAAAATATCAAAGATATGGGATTTCAATTAATTTTCTAATTGTTATGGTGCTTCAATAAGGGGCGATTCATCGCTGGATTTGCCAACATGCAGAGAGTTGCAGTGACGACAACGGCTCCACCGAATGCGGCAATCCATCTTCTCTTAGTCTTAGCCTTGCGGATCGATTCGCTAGCCGCATTTTCCTACGGAAGCCAAGGCATCAAGTTGTCGCAGAAGCCACGGTGATCTTCCAGCCCACGCCAAAGCGATCCTGGATCATGCCGAAGCAGGGAGACCAGAATGTTTTGGCCAGCGGTAGCTGCACCTGGCCCCCTTCGGCCAGAGCGGCGAAGGCCTTGCGGGCCTCCTCTTCGTTGGGCAGGGCGAGATACAGGCTGAATCCGTCGAATTGTGTTCTGTCATCGCACCCATCGGAGACCATCATCGTCGCGTCGCCGATGCGGATGGTTGCGTGCATGACTTTTTGCTCGAAACCGGGCTGCAACATGCCTGGAGGCATCGGTTCGGGACTGTCCTTGTAATGCATCAGGAAATCCACCTTGGCCCCCAGCGCCTTGCCATAAAAGGCAATCGCTTCTTCGCAGCGGCCCGCGAAATATAGATAGGGCTGGATTTGCGGCGAGTTCGGCATGGGCATTTCCTTAAGGCATGAAGCAAGGAAGAGTGAGCGGGCCAACAGACCGCGTTTTCCGCGTTGGATCTAACCTAGCGCGGAGTCGATGGCGAATCCAATTTTTGACGGCTAACGGAAAGCCATGGGGTCTCCTGCCTTAAAGCTCATGAAAAGCCCGCAAGGTGGTCGCGTCCGGGCCCTTGGAAGCCTGGCGCAACCGCTTAGTCTAATGGATGTTGGCTCCCCGCCTGGAAGTTGCCGGCGACTTGGCCCATTTTGGCTGGTTCCGCTGGCTGAAGGATTCTCGAATTCGCCTCTCCCGTGTTGAGGGTTTGCATCATGTTTCGCCGGTTCCATCCCTGGCACCTCGTTCTCTTGTCCCTGGCCGCGCTTGGTACTGGGTCGGCCACGGCACAAAATGGAAAGCCGGCTCCGGCGGCGAAACCGGTGAACGAGGTCAGCAAGTCCTCCGCGAGCATCCTCGGCGCCAATCGGCCCGAGGAAGCGGTGAAGGCGTTGGCGTCGCTGGCGCAGGCCGCGCAATTCCTCGATGCCGCCAACCTCAACTGGACCGAGCAGCGCAAGTGCGGCACCTGCCATACCAATTACCCCTACTTGATGACACGGCGCGCGGTCACCGGTTCGGACCGGTCCGAAGCTTTCGCCTCGATCCGAACCTTCTTTGAAAATCGTGCGCTCAACTGGGACAAGGTGAAGCCAACCTGGGATGCCGAGGTGATTTCCACGGCCGCGGCACTTGCCTGGGATGATCAGCTTGCCGGCAAGGTGGGCAGCCTGCCGGCCAAGGCGGCCTGGGACCGGATGTGGAAAACGCAGAAGAAAGACGGCGGATTCGAATGGCTCAAGTGCAACTGGCCTCCCGCCGAGCATGATGACTATTACGGGGCGATCGTCGCTGGGATGGCGGTCATGGTCGCTCCGCAATCCTGGAAAGAGGAGGCGAAGGAACCGATCGCCAAAGTGACCGAGTATCTCAAAAGCAAAACACCCGACAGCCTGCACCATGAACTGTTGCGCGCCTGGGTGCTGGCACGGATGGGAAGTCCTCTACCTGAGGCCGAAACCGCGAAGATTGTCGAACGCCTGCGCGCAGCCGCGAAAACGGATGGTGGCTGGTCGCTCGTTTCGCTGGGGGCTTGGAAGCGCCACAATGGCGAAGTGAACGATCTGGCGAAAGCCGAAGCCGATGGCTACGGCACGGCGATTGTCGTGGTCGCGCTGGAAGGCCTAGGGGATTCCGGTGTGGCCGGCGCCGTTGACTTGGCCAAAGGCGGTCGTTCCTGGCTGGCCAAGCATCAAAGAGAATCGGGCCGCTGGTTTACTCGCTCCCCCAGCAATGACAAACACCACTACATGACCCACGCCGGCACCGCCTGGGCCGCCTATGTGCTGAGTAAGCCGGCGCCCAAGGGGGAGTAGTCACTCCCACAGCTCCAACTGCTTTTTGCTTCTGCGGTCCCGATCCGCTCAAGCGCCATGCGGACTCGAGTGCGGCGAATCGACTTGGGAGATCGTTGGGTGATTTTGGCCAAGTTGAGATCGGGGTTTTCGGCGACCCGTTTGGAACCTGGCGGATTTTGCTTCGGCTCTTGTGCTTCCGTGGACGGCATCGGCAACGGCGGAAGGCCCAAAACCCCGATTGCCGCTACGCTCGTGATGGTAGAAAGGGAACGGAAGACCTGACCTGGAAGGAATTTCGGCATAGGGCAGCTCCTTCAAGCTGGTGTCATTGTAACCCATGGTGCTGAACGCAAAAAACATCTTTGCGGTCTTCGCGTCCTCTGCGCCTTTGCGTTGAAAAAAACCGCTCTGCCTCACCGAATCCGTCGTCCCAGACAAACATCAAAAAACATCTTTGCGGTCTTCGCGTCCTCTGCGCCTTTGCGTTGAAAAAAACCGCTCCGCCTCGCCGAACACCCCGCCCCGGTCCTTACCCAAATAACCAGCCTTGCCGTGGAGACGGCTTTTGGGCCAAAATGGCACAGAATCGAAAGCGGGTGCTTTCGTACTCGCCCTGGATTTCAGGTACTTGCCGTGCGTTTTGTCCGCCTGCTTTTCCCTTACCTCAAGTATGTCCTTGCGTTCGGCTTGCTCGCCTGGGTGGTCGCATCCCACTGGGATCCCGCCAAGGGAGGCGGGCTGAAGGGCCTCTGGCAAAAGCATTTCATCGATGGCGAGCCGTTTGGCTGGACCTGGGCCCTCGGTTCCCTTCTATGCCAGACAATTGCCTTGCTCATCACGCTGGTGCGTTGGCATGGGCTGGTCATCGCTCTCGATCTCGTCTGCCCCTTGCGCGATGCGATCCGCCTTGGTTTGGCGGGGAATTATGCCAGCGTCGTCTTACCGGGGGCCGTCGGCGGCGATCTGGTCAAGGCGGCCTTCCTGGCAAGACGCCAGCCGCTTGGGAAAACGCGCGCGGTGGCCTCCGTGCTGATGGATCGCATCATTGCGCTGGCCAACTTATTTCTGATCGTATCGATACTGGGCGGTATCTCGCTTGCCACGGGTAATCTGGAAGGCGGCCTCAATGGCAAACCTGGGTTCGTTGTTCAGAGTGCCTGGGTTCTCGCCGGCATCACGATCCTGCTCTGGCTTTTTCTGGGACTCCTTTCTTCGCATCGTGTCCACCGATTTGCCGGCAGGTTGCGGACCCTGCTGCCGGGCGCTGCCGGGGAAGCCGCGGCCCATTTCTGGTTGGCGGTGCACACCTACCGGACGAAACCATTGGCGGTGACGCAAGCGCTTGCGCTGTCATGGCTGGCTCAAACGTTCATGGTTCTATCGTTTTTTTGCATTTCCCAGTCGGTTACCACGCCTGAGTTTCCTTCCCCCTCGCTTGGCCAGACATTCCTGATCTTGCCCGTCGGTCTCATTATCATGGCGATCCCGCTTTTTCCGGGTGGCGCGGGGATCGCCGAACTGGGGTTCGGTGTGCTGTTCGGCTGGTTTGGGGCGAGCGAAAGCCTCGGAATCACGGCGACTTTACTCAATCGCGCCATGGTCTGGACCCTGGCTGCATTCTGTTTCATTGCCTACGCGTTTTCCCGGGATCTGGATCCCGGTCAAAGCAAGGAAGCCTCGCCCGCCGGCGAAACGAGCGATCCATCAAGCGAAGAGCTCAAGGAAACCAAGTCGGTGCCAATGTGATTGGGCGCGGGAATTGAACTGAGCCATTCCTGGATCGCCAATAGGGCCCTCGTTCACCGAAGCGTTCGGCGCTCGATTTCAAACGGCGCGTGTCCGGGGAAGGCAATCGATCCGGCAATTATTCCCCAAAAACTTCCTTGCGCACCTGCTTGACATGGATGCGCATCCGGTCGGTGAACCAGTAGACTCTGCCTGCTTCGCGCCCTGGGTGCATCGGGCGAAAGCCGGGGGCCGGCGGAATCGGCGCGACGATCCAGCGGTCTGCCTTGCGTTTCACCGGGACCAGCCAGCGATTATTGAGCCAGTCCTCTTCATGGGTCTTGGGCGAACGTTTGGCCATGTCCAGGCCGTCGATCAAAATCTTTCCCGGCTTGAGTTTGAGATCGGCCGGCGCATGAAGGACTTCGAGGATCTCAAATTCGTCCGAGCCCAGGGGCTTGCCGATCAATTCCGCCTCGGTTTCGGCCCACTGGGCGCGCGAAAGGATCGGCGCGGGCCCATCGGGAAACCGGGTGATCGCGACTTGCCAGGCCAGATAGGCGATCCACGCCAGGAACAAGACCAGGGCGGTTTGAAAGCGCAGCTTCGCGGCGTGCGAAGGCGGCCTTGGCGCCGTGGGCGTCATGACCGGGCTGGCGGAGGAAACCGGGGGGGACGAGCTCATCGGCTGGCCTCCTTTTTGTGGAAGTGAACGGGTTTCTCCAGGAGGGATCGAATTGGGAAAAGATCGTCAAAGTCCTCGATCCGGTCCTCATCCGATCCCGCGATCACATTGCCTTCGATCAGGCGAAAGGTGATGTCGCCGATGTCGCGCGTTGTGCGGATTCCCCAGGTGGCAAAGACCGCGGGCGCCATCATGCCAAACGACCTCCAGGCCAGATCGCAGCAACCGACGCAGAGCTCATTGGCGGTGATGTTGGGAGGCGGAGCGCCTTCTTCGGGTTCTTGAAGCTGCCGGTCGAGCGTCTTGACCGTCTCGGTCACGAATTCGTAGGCCTCGTAGGGGTAGCGATCATCGCGATCGGCGATCTCTTCAAGCGCTGGGTCCCTGATCGTCATTCCCATGGTCACCCTCCGTGGATCTCTTCGCGAATTTGCCGCGCGGCCTCCTCGCCGCTTCGAACCGCCCCCTCCATCGTCGATGGCCAGCCGGTGGCGGTCCAGTCGCCTGCCAGCGACAATCCCTTCACCGTGGAGGCGGGACCGGGCCGGTGAGCCTGGTGGCCAGGTACGGGCCGGATGGTCGCTCGGTGTTCCGTCACCACCTTGCAGTCGAGAATCGCCGCCTTGCGCATGGGAGGAAACACTTGGGCAAGTTCCCGCGCAATGCGTTCTCGCAAAGCGCCTGTTCCTTGTTTTAGGGAAGGACCCGAGGCGCTGATCACCACCTGGTGATAATGTGAGGAATCTTGGGGAAACCTTGGGACTTGCCGGTGCCGGAAAAGCCATTGCCCCTCGGTGCCGACCAGGGCGGCATGAGGCAAGTCGGTCAGGGGCCGGTCGAGCCACAAATGGATGCCGGTAATGGGGGCCCAGCCCAGCTCGAGGCCCTGGGTCAGACCGGGATGCCGGCTCAACATCCCCGAATCGAGCAAGTGTCCCCACTGATGCCGGGGAAGGGTAAGGATGATGCGGTCGGCCTTGAGGAATTCTCCGTCGCGAGTTTGCAGGCCGACGACTTGATCGTTCTCGATCGCCAGCCGCGTCACGCGGCAATCGCGGCGAATCGAAATTCCCTGGGATGCAAGCCAGCCGCCCAGGGCGAAGTCGTAAAGCTCGCGCAAACTGGCTCTTGGCAATTCCATTTGGAATGCCCCTGGCGGCCCGAGCATTCCCTCCAAAAAAACCTTGGCCGCCGCGAGGAAACTTGCCGTTTCCCAGGGCTCGTTCAGAGCGCTGACGACGACGGGGCCCCACAATCCTTCGATCGCGCCGCGAGTTTGGCCCGATTGCTCAAACCAGTGCTTGAGAGGAAAATCGATCGTGGGCAGCGGCTCGGTTTTCAGCCGGATGACGGCCCTGGCGATGGCCCATTTGTCGGCAAGGCTTAACCAGTGCGCCCGGGCGAAACTGGGAGCCAAATCGAGCGGCCAGGGAAGCCAGCCCGGCCCGAACGGACTGATGCGGCCATCGAGCGTGTGAAACCAGATGGTTGGCTGACGAAGGAGTTGGTCGTCGAGGTTGGCGCGGCGCAGCAAGCGGTGCAAGGCCGAACAGCAGCCCAGGCTGACATGCTGGCAAGCATCGACCCAGGCGCCGGCTTCTGTGGGAAACGAACCGGCGCGCCCGCCAAGATAAGAGCGCGCCTCGATCAGGGTCACATCATGATCATCGGCCAGACTCGCCGCGGCGGCCATTCCCGCCACGCCCCCGCCGACGATCACGATGCGTCTGGCCAAGAGAATTCCCTTTCGCGGCCGCCGGCCCAACGTTGACGCGGAGAAATTGCGAACCAACCGCGCCGCGGGCGACTTCAGGACGCAATCGATACCGGTCATCCCTGGTACCGGGACCATTCAACGAAACGGGCCCGGAGAGAGTTGCTTTCCAGGCCCGGTCTTCGGCATCAAAACCGCAATTAGATGAGCTTCTTGACCGCGGCGAGTACGGCGTCGTAGTTGGGGTGGGTCGTCACCTCGGGAACGTATTCGACATGGCGAATGACACCGCCGGCGTCGACGACGAAGACGGCCCGGGTCAAGAGAGGCAAGGGCAGGCCTTCGATGAGCACGCCATAGGCTTTGCCGAAGCTGTGATCGTGCACATCGGAGAAGGTGCTGTGGTTGGTGATGTTTTCAGCCGTGCAGAAGCGCTTCTGCGCGAAGGGCAGATCGAGCGAGAACGTGAAGGCGGCGACCTTATCCTTGAGGGTGGCCAGTTCGGTATCGAAGCGATGGGTCTGCTGATTACAGGTGGGGGTGTCGATCGAAGGGACCACGCTGAAAATGCGTACCTTGGCGGGGGTGTCGGCCAGGGTTTTCAGATCGAGTACGGACAGGACTTTGAAATCGGGCGCCTTGTCGCCCACTTTGAGTTCCGGGCCGACCAGGGTGATGGGGTTGCCTTTGAATGTCACCGCTTTTTCACGCTTCATCGAGAGGATCCTTCTTTTCTGACGGGGAATCGCGAAGCGCCTCCTATTGGAGGAGCCTCACTCATGATCTTAGGAAGCCTGTAAGGGTTGGGCTTGCGTGCCGCGCACGGGATATCCTTGCTTGCGAATCAGATGCCCCCAGCGCCTGTTGATATCGGAGACAAGCTCCGCGCCCAAAGGCTTGTATTGATTGGTTTTGTAAGACTTGGACTTTTCGAGATAACCCTCGACATGAGGCCGAACCGTTTCAAAATCCCCAAGGTTCAGCTGCCGATAAATCCCTTCCAACTGAGCCGCGGGGTCGGCCACGAGATCCTCGTAACGGATTTCGACGAATTGATGGGGGGCAAACAAGGGGCGCGCGGCGTCGAGGGCCTTATGCATGCGCAGGAACGTCTCGAAGACCTGATGTTCGAGCCCTTCGAACCGGGGAACTTGCATCCCGTGGGTCAGTTGCAAGGTCTTCCACAAGTTGATCGTGGAAGGGTAAACGACATAGGGATCGCGGTACAGGTGGATGAACTTGGCATTGGGAAACATCTGCAGCAGGTGTTTGACCCGAAAGGTGTGCGTGGGCGATTTGAGCACAAGCCGGCGCTGATCCTTCCACGAGATTTCCCGCAGAAAACCGAGGAAGCCGGCTTTCCAGCGCTGTTGGCCCTTGGGGCCAAGGTCGTCGAGTTCGTAGGCGGCCTCATCCATCGGCGCATGATTGGGGAAGGCGATGCTCAAGTAGGGGGAGGGCAGCCCAAGCATGCACAGGGCGAATTCGTCTTCCTGGGGCAGGTTCCAACCGGCCGCCATGTTGTCCATCGGCCGGCGCGAAGGGAGAAGCCAGTTCAACAGCCGGCGAAAGACCGGTTCGGTGACGGTTGCATGATTGGGACTCATGCATTGCATGGTCGTCGGGTAATGATGGGCGGGATCTTGAATCAACAGCTCATGAAGCAAGGTCGTGCCGGTGCGCCAGTGGCCCAGGATGAAGACCGGGTCGCTTTTGAGCGGTGTTTTGGCCGGCTCGCCTCGCGTGATTGCCTCCTTGATCCAGCCAAGAATCGAATTCATCAGGGTCGAATGACCAAGCACCAGGGCGATCGGCCAGTATTTGGGAGAAATGGCAAAGCGATTGTGGATGACGAGGCGCCACCAGGCGTATGCGGAGCAGCCTTGCCAGATGCGGGGAGCCCACTCCCTTGGTGGGTTGCTTAATCCATGTCGATCCGGCTTGGTCACAATCCCAATCTCGCACGAAAAAATCGGCCGATTGCCGATTTGAAGGTCCCTGGATCAAGAGGTTCATTGTAGAAGAATTGCCCGCGTCACCGTCCTGTAGTGCGATTGGGCCAGTTTCTGATCTCGGTCAAGCGCCACCCGAACATGGTGGGATCAAGAAGAACAAGAAAAAACAAGGAAGAAAGGGACTTATGGGCGCCACCCATGGGGTGATGAAGTGCCGCGGCCTGGTATTCAGCAGCATCCGCAAGTCGGTTTGCGGTAAATAGAAAAACCCCTTATGGGATCGGAATTGGGCGTTTTGATCGCGGGCAAAAGTTGGGCCGAATTGAAAGAAACGGCGTCGATTGCTGGAATTTACCGCATGTATGGGGTGAGGGAGAGTGATTCGGGCCGGCTCTTTTCCCACAGAATGATCCGCGATTCGTTAAGATGAGAGAGGGCCATCCCAGTCCAAATTCCCCCAACTGGAGTCTCAAAAAATGAATCGATTCCATTTTTCGGCCCGTTTGGCGTTCTTGACTTTCTTGGCGGCGGGTCCCCTGTGCGCCATCCCCGGCCTGCGCGCGGACGAAAAAAAGCACGAGGGCGCCAAGACCTCGGCGAGCGACGGGTTTGCCCGGTTGCAAAAACTGATCGGAACCTGGGTTGCCGCGGATGCCGCGGGCAAGCCGACCGATCAGGTGGTCTCGGTGTTCAAATTGACCGGTGCGGGAAGCGCCATTCAGGAAACGATTTTTCCCGGCAGCGACCATGAAATGGTCACGATGTACCACATGGATGGCAAGGATCTGGTGTTGACCCACTACTGCTCCGCGGGAAATCAACCCAAGATGAAACTCGACCCCAAAAGCCCGCCCAAGCAGTTGAATTTTCGCTTTGTCGGGGGAACCAATCTCGATCCGGCCAAGGACACGCACATGCACGAAGGGCGTATCGCTTTCATCGACGACGACCATATCGAATGGACCTGGGTGGGCCATAGCAAGGGGCAGCCGTCCCACGATCACAAAGTTTCGATGAAGCTGGTTCGTAGAAAATCGTAAAGCCCCAGCGATTTCGCCGGCTCCCGAGTGTTTCTTGCCCTTTTCCAAGGAAGGAAATTGGGCGCACTCGGCAGGTCGGACCTTCCCGTTTCAGAACGGCAATTTCTCTTATGATGGAATCCGAACCGGCGGCGATCGAACTGGCCCAGATCGCCATTGCCGTCACCGATGTCGACCGCGTCTTACCCTTCTATCGGGACATATTGGGGCTGCCCTTGCTCTTTCGCGCTGGTCCCAACATGGCATTTCTTGCCCTGGGAGCAGTTCGGGTCATGCTCACCACCCCCCAGGGCGCGGGAAGTCCCGGACAAAACTCGATTCTTTACTTCCGCGTGCCGGACCTGGATGCGGCTTATGCCGAGATGGTGGAAAAAGGAGCCCTCAGTCAGCGAGGGCCCCAGCTTGCCGCGAAACTGCCCGACCATGAGTTGTGGATGGCTTTTTTGCGCGACCCCGACAACAACCTGATCGGTTTGCTCGAAGAACGCAGATGATTGAGCGCGAAGGTTATTTCATCGTCAGTTGTTGGCGGCCGGCCTGCATGGGCTGGCGGAACGGTTTGCGGTCCTGAAACATCTCGATCATGGTCAGTTGCGTTTTGCTTTTCTTGCCGGTTTGGGCGCTGGCGCGATTCAAGGTGCGGATCGCTTCGACGAAATCGCCCGCTTCGGCATGGGCGACTGCCAGTGTTTCGTAAAAACAGTCGGTCACTTCGTTGCTTAGTTCCAGTGCCTTGGTGGCGTCCTCGACCGCCTTCGACGCGTTGCGGTATTTGTCCGTCGGGTGGGTTGCCATCACCCAGGCCTTGGCACGGAAGGCCTCGGAAAACTTGGGGCAAAGGCGAATCGCATGGTCGAAGTCGACAATCGCTTCCTCGATATTGTTCAGATCCAGATGGGTCAAGCCCCGTTGGTGATGGGTGAGTACGCGGAAATAGCTCTTTTGCGACAGGCTCATCGCGGATTGAAAATCGGCCATCGCCTTGTCGAATGAATCGAGTTCCCGGTGAAGCAGTCCCCGGTGATAGTGATCGGCGGGAGCGGGGGCGCTGGCCAATTCCATGACCTTGTTCAGATCGGCCAGCGCGCCGCGATAGTCCCTCTTGTGGGCTTTCACGGCGGAGAGGCCGCGAAAGCCGTCGGGATTACGGGGTTGCTTGTTGACGATTTCGCCAAAGTGTTCTTCTGCTTCTTCCAGAGTGACCGAGTTTTTTTGATAGACCCAAACGAGCGCGCCGCCGTACTGGCAATGATGGCCCAGCGACGATTCACGGAACACGCTCAGCGCGGTCCCCGGAGGCAGGATCAGAACCTTGTTGCCGATTTCGTATTCCTGAGTCTTGGTCAACAGGATCGTTTGGCTGGGAGACGCGGCCACAATCGATGAGGGCAGCAGGGAGATTGCGACCAGGGGCGGCAGGACGCAGATTACCCATCTAAGTGCGGCGAACATGGGCAACTCTCGGTTGGAGAAAAAATTTGCAAAATAACGCCATTTCTCCATCTTTTCGCGAAATGAATCGTTGTCAAGGCGCCACAAGGAGCATTTGTACAGTAGGGTCCTTTTCCCAAGAATTCTTGAAAGATCCGCGCCCCAAAGAGGGACTTAGTGTTGCGGCGGAGCCCATCCCACTCTCCGTAGCTGGTACTTCGGCAGCTTGCTGAAAATCGGATTTCGTTTCTCTTTTACAATCGTTGGTTTATTTTATGTGCGTTTGATGTTCATTTTATTTGCTTTTTGAACTAATTAAAGAAAAAAAGGTATTTAATTATTTTGTGTGAAAAATAACTCATTTTGTTAAATTGGTTTGCGCTTGACACGAATCCGCGCCTGGGCGTTTGCAGCTGCAAACAATTTGCGGAGGTGTCCATTCGCCGTTTCTTCTCATTTCGAGGCGCCAATCATCCGATCAATTCGTTAGAACCGGAATTTCCGGGCCTCTTTCCCATGCGGGCAAGGTCATGCGTTACCGGGCCCTGGCTTTGCCTCTTTGCTTGATCGGCCTCGTCACCGCTTTGAGCGGATGCACCTTCAATCGCCTCAGACACCACACCCTGAAACAGGGCAACACCCTGGTCGAACTGCAAAACAGGCAGATCCTCGACAATCTCGCCATGTTCACCCAGAATCCGGCCGCCATTCCCTGGCACATGAACCTCAAGGAAGGCACCACGCAAATCACCGACTCGGCCAGCGGCGGCGCCGCGGTCGATCTCGGACCCCCAAGCGATACCCTGCCTCAACTCTTTGGCTCACGCACCATCGTCGGCCAGTGGGGCATGGCCCCCGTCACCGATCCGATCGAGCTGCGCCTGCTGCGCTTTGCCTACCGCCGCGCCGCGGGCATCGACGAAATGCCCGATGACGATTTCCTGCAAGAGTTAGCTCACGAACTGAAGAAACAAACCACCATCACCCCTGATATGCGCGCCGAAACCGAAGTCTTCTACGAATACCGAATCAAGACCCATAAGAGCTATCCCCAGTTCGAATCGTCCATCCTCACCGCCAACAACGACATCATCGTTCCCGCGGCCCACTCCGCGCCGGTGGAAAAAACGCCGCTCGTCCGCGAGGTCAACCGGCAGGTCGCCGAAATCCAGCGCGACCTGGCCCGCATCGGCTCAGGGTGGTATCGCACCGGCCGAAGGCTCGATGTGCCCCACAAGGCGCGTCACGTCGGCCAGTTCCAGGATTGCCATGTCTGGGTCGAACCCGAAGGCGAAGAACAGCTCGCCAACTTGACCCTGACCGTGCTCAAGTTTTCGAACCTCATCAAGGAAACCCAGACGCTCATCACTCCCGGCTCGGTCAAGTTTTCACCGGGAGATCGCAACTAGGATCTCACTCGCCGTCATCGATCGCATTCGCTTCGACAAGTCAGCGATGCTGATGGGAGTGAGAGACGAGGAGTTTAACGCAGAGGCGCAAAGGACGCAAAGACGCAGAGAACCTGGAAACCTCAGCCTGTGTCACGGACAAGCCTGATTTTCGTCGTCACCCGTCACCAGAATTCGCTTTCCCGACCGTTTTCCCCTCCACTCTTCTTTGCGCCCTTGGCGGCCTTGGCGCCTTTGGGTTAAAAGAATCTCTTACCTCGGTGAAAAAGCGATCCGCTCAACCCAACGCTTAAACCCATCCCCCGCGTCTAGCCGATGGAGGCTATGAGGTCTCTGGTTCTCTGGATTAGGCGTGCATCATGATCAATCGCTCCGCTTTGATCGTCCGGCCCAATGCCCCGTTCATCGACTGGGTCAAAAGTATCGACAAATCCGGCCCGCTGCCTTCGGCGGAGCAGGAGCAGAATGTTTACCTCATTCCCGAATTCGGCAACTATGAAGATCTTCCCGCCATATTGAAGGACCTTCACGAAGAGATTTTCGAAAAGGAGCTATTTGCCTGGTTTGCCGACGAATCGCTCTGGCCGGCCAAGCGTGATTTCTCGACCTTTCTCGCCTGGTTTCGCGTCGAAGTGCACAGCATGGTCGATGATCTGGTAGGCGGAGAAATCGTCGACAGCGAGGCGGAAGAATAACGTCTTTGTGGATCGTGTTTGACGATGAAATGAACTCAAGAGAGGGCAGGCATCGTTTCGGTGCTTGCAAGCGGCCATGTGCCGCTACTTCGAAATGCGACTCCGGTAAGTTTGTGTCCAGCTAGGCCTTATCGGCGCGGTCAGTTCAGGCGGCTGACTTGCGCCGCTGGGCCGCTTCGCGGAAGACATCGAGCATTTGGCGATAATGATGTTCGAAGGTCCAGGAATGCGCCGCGCGACGTCCTGCTTGACCGCAAGCTAAACGCTTGGCCGGATCGAGGAATTGGGTCATCCGGTTGGCCAATTCGACATGGTTGTGCGGATCGTCGAGAACATACCCCTCGTTGGGAGGGGTCATCAATTCCGAGGCGCCGTTGTAACGGGTCGTGATCACGGGCAAGCCGCAGGCCATCGCCTCGGTGATCACATGGGAACAGGGGTCGTAAAAGGTCGGATGAACGAAGAAATCGGCGCTGAAATAACCATCGCGCATGTCAGCCTGGTAGCCGACAAACCGCACCCGGTCGAGAATGCCCAGCTTTTTGGCAATCCGTTCCATCGAGCGATATTGAGGCGATCCGATCACGAGCAACCGGAAATTCGGGCTTTGCGGCATCAGCTTCACCGCATGAAGTAGCGGCTCGAGCCCCTTCAGCCGATAGTTCATGCCGCAAAACAGGGCGACATGGTCTTCGGGGTTCAAATTCCATTTCGTTCGGCATTCCATGCGCCGGCGCAGCCGATCGTTTTCGACAAAGCGATCGGGATTGAAGGCGATCCTTACCAGCCGCAGATCGGAGGAGGAGATCTTGTAGTAGTTTTGGAAATGGCCACGGACCATATCGCTGATCGCGATGATGATGCTGCGATGAGGCGAAAGGTACTGGCGCCTTTCGAGGGTTGTGAAGCTGAAGTGCGCCGGATCGAACCGCTTGATCACCGACATGATGTTGCGCTGGAGTGGATTGCGAATTTTCAAAAGATTCTGATCGACGCTGGCGGCGTAGAGACCGCCCTGCGGATAAAGCACATCCAGACCCCAGGTCTTGTCGAAACCGACCGTCACGTCATGCTCATGGCCCTTGAGCGCATTGACCACGGCGCTGCCAAAGCGCCAGGGGCGTAGGGCCCTGGGCCAGGTCGGGGTGGGAACATGGTGATACTGGATCTGGGCGGGTAAGCGGTCCTTGTCCCAGCGAGAAGCGTACAGGTGAACTTTGTGCCCATCGGTTACAAGGCGGTGAGCCAGCGCCGCGATGTAGGTTTCACACCCACCCCGCTCCGGCAACACGCTCTCGTAACAGAAGGCTATGTCCATGCGATCATCCCGTGGGGGATGAATGACTCCTTTTGGGCAAAGCGGTTGCACGCATTTGCGACTTGATCTTGTTTGCAGCCGCTTCCGCGGCGTTTAGACACGCCCGCCATTCCGTTTTTTCAGGAACTCCCGGACCTTGACCCCCATTTACATCGGCCCAAAGTGGCGCGTCCTTGAGCCCACTGGGCTCTCGCGGCTCAGGCCGCACGGCGCACACCCTTGTCCAATTTCAGGTTGTGACGGCGGTAACGGCGCCACTTCCACTGAACCAGCCGGCGCAAGAGCCTTTCGGCCCAGGTTCCACGCGCTCCGGGGCCGCGATAGGCCCGCCAGAAGGTGAGGCGATCGTTGGTGTTCACCCCCTCGATTTCCGAGGAGAACACAAGCTGCGCCAAATCCTTCACCTGGAAAACACGCCAAAGTATCGGGTGCCGGGCCAGGCGGTGCAGGTCGATCAACACGACGCCATTGAACCAGGTTTCTGGGATGCGAGCCGTGTCGATCTCACGGATATAGAAGTGACACAGGTAAAAATCCTTGTGGAAGCAGCGGCGGTCGTGAAGCAAACGGCCGATGCGTGCCATCTCCTCGATCAGGCCCCGTTTCCATTTTTTGAACCGGTGCGAATCGAGCCGGTTCGCCGCCAAGGGCACCGCCTCGTGCAGCGGAATCATGCCGGTCAGTTCCTCGACCGCGAGGCAACTCTCTAGCCGGCAACCTTGACCTGTGAATTCGGCCACCGCCACGGCACGCGGCACGCGCACCCCCAACTCGGTGGCCCATTGCAAATGGAGCCATTCTTGTAAGGCAGGCGACCAAGCCCAGCGAGGAGCGATGCACGCCAGCAGGCCATCGACCCAGGGCAACTTGTGATGCCGCTTCAAATAGACGACCAGGTTCTCGCGTGAGCCATCGCGGGCGCTCAGCACCCAGCGACCGACCGAGCGGCCCTGTTTTTCGTGAAAGCGATCGGTCACGCGGGCATCCATGATCCAGTTGGCCCAGTCGTCACCGGCAAATCGGTTCCACTCGGGATCTTCCCAGGAACGCAGGTTTCCTCGCACCGGGGGCAGCGACAGGTGGCTGCGGGGTGCGGCGGGCTTCAGTGCCGAGTCCTTGGCGGAAATGGGCTTGAGCGGACTCTCGGAGAGTGCCAGCGGTCCGACCGATCGGGAATCGGATTCGCCATTGGCGAAAAGCATTCCGAAATAGGGAGCCTCTGCCTTGCGGTCGAAGTTCTCTTGCACATCGATGTCCGTGGCGCCGCGATCGGGCTGGACCGAATGCAACTCCGTGGCTTTTTCCGCTTCCGTCGTGGGGGCGACCGCCGGAGTCAGGTAGGCTTGCTGCAGCCAGGCCAGTTCCAGAGGCGAGGCGCCCATCGTGCGCAGGCCGCGCATCAGTTTGCCCAGATCGTTCCAGGCTCCGCGCGAACCGGCCAGGCGGCCTCTTTTGAAGGTGGCTCCCACCGGGCAGGACAGGTGAATCCTTCCGGTCAACTTCTCGATGGCAAGCGGCGACGGGCCCTGGCCTGCCGCGCCGAGGATGACCCCCTTGCAGTGGAGCTTGTGCAGAAAGCGGCCGAGGTTTTCGAAAACCTTGCGACGTTTCGAGGCGTTTTGAAAGGAGGTTCGGCGCACCCACAAGGGCAGAGCCATCCCCTTGTCGTTGGGCCGCACCACCAGAAAGCGCAAGGTGGATTCGGGCCGGTCCGGGTGACGATGGGTGCCGCGTGCCAGCACGCTGGGAGTCTGCAAGTCCAGGTTTTCGAGATGGAAGATCCTTCGCGCCAGGCCCCATTCGGGGTAGCGCATATCGCGCGCTTCTTTCTTTCCCCAGAGGAGTCTTTGCAGGATTTTGCGCCAGCTTGGAAGTACGGGCACCCGCCACCAGATCAGACCGGTGGCAACGCGGCCATGCGCATCGCGAAACCAGCGCACGCCCATGCGCCGGCCGGGGGCCGACAACCTCGGCGCGGCCGATTCGACCCACTGCGTGCAGCGGTCGACTTCCGGTTGAATTTCGATGCCGTTGGTGGTCCAGGCCACTTCGGTCGGGCCCGATTTGGGAAGCACGATCCAGTCGTGACCGGCTCGCTGTCCTGGTTGGGCATGGCTTCCGCGCGAGCCGAGGCGCGAGTCGAGTTCGCGCACTTCCAGACCGAGCCGGCTGGCAAACGCCTCCAGGAGCGGCAGGACTTCGCCGGGGTTGGGCAGGCGCGAGCTGGATTTCAGATAGGTCTTCAAGCCGAAGCGGACAATCCGGCGAAAGACCGGGTTGTCGGGCAGCGACCAGATGAGCGTGGCCAGGTCGCGCAGGCGGTCGGCGACCTTGGGACACTGCACAAGGTGGGCCCGCTGCCAGTCGACAAATACCGGTTGGCGCTTTTCCGGGTCGAAAAGGACATGTTTCAAAAACAGATCGCGATGGAAAACGCCCAGGGCATGCATGCGCGCCAGGGTTTTCCCCAGCCATCCCGCCACGCGGGCGGCATGGTCGGCGCGGACGACCGCCTGGGTCAGGGGCATGGCCCCGGGAATTTCGGCAATGAGCGCGAAGCCCATCTTGCCGTCTTCGCCGTAGGCGATCCAGGACGGGGCCGGCAAGCCATAGCGCGACGCCATATCGAGGTTGAGCGCTTCACGCTCACTTGCCGAGGCAAAACCGTGTCCCAGCAAAAACGAGTGCAGCCGCGAAGAGATTCTGATTTTGGTTTCGACTTTGAGGAAGGAACCAGGCCAAGCCGCTTCGGCCAAACCGTTTTTGGTCGCTTCGGCCAAACCGTTTTTGGTCGCTTCGGCCAAACCGTTTCTGGTCGCTTCAGCCAAACCGTTTTTGGTCGCTTCGGCCAAACCGTTCACTGCGGTTGGAGAAATTCCCCCGCCAGGCGGGCAGAAGCCGGCGGGCAAACCGACGCGCGAGACATGGCGATGACGGTGGCCGCCGACGCGTACCGCGGGCAGATCGATGAAATCGCTGGTGGTATTCAGGCCATGGCGGTGAGAGCGCTCGCGGCAGCCGGGAGCGATCACCAGGTAAAACTGGCGCCGTTTCAATAGCGAACGGACAAACCAGAGCGCCAGGCCGATCAAGGCCACAGGGGTGAGAAGGATGCTGTAAGGAATCAAGCGGATTGCCTCCGCTCAAAATGGACGGTGTCGCCTTCCCGTAACGGGCCAAAGGAAGGATAATGGGCCGGGTCGCAAGCCCTCACGCCGGGACGGCCCGCGGCGGCAAGGGCCGGTTTTTTCCCATCCAGGACGGTTTCAACCACCTGAAGGACCATTTGCGGTTGAAGCTGCTTCATGCAATCGTGATGGCCTTGCGGACAGGTGCGCTGCTGGCAAGGCCCACAGGGCACCGGCGCGGCCAGGTGATACGCCTGTTTCTGCCAGGTTTCGGTCCAGGCGATGTGGGTGGGACCAAAGAGTGTAACCACCGGCCGGCCCATGGCCGAGGCAAAGTGCCTGGGGCCGCTATCGGTCGTTAATAGCAGATCTGAGCGGCGCACGACGGCCTTGGAGAGGCCAAGGGAAAGAGGGGGCATGCCCGTTTCGGCCAGAGCGCGCACCATGGCGTGTCCCGCAAGGGCGACGAGTTCGCGCGCTTGCTGGGCCTCGGCGGGACCTCCGATCACCACGACACCGTGACCCTTTTCCGCGAGCTTGCGCGCGATCCAGCCGAAGCGTTCCAGCGGCCAGAGTTTGGCGGCGCCGAACGCGGCTCCGGCATGCAGCCCAATCACCCGGGTGTTTTGGGGAAATCGGGCGGCGCGCCAGACAGCGTCGGCGTCATTTTCGTCTTGAGAGGTCGTAAATAGTTCCATATTCACACCGGGATCGGGGCAGCCCGCCTTGCGGGCGATCTCGTTGTAGACCGCGACAATGGGATAAGGAGTCAGACGACCCTTGGCGTCGCGATGGGCGGCAACTTTGCCGGTAAGAAGAAACCCACGGCCATGAAGGGCCTGGCCGACGCGCGCTTTCGCGCCGCTGGCGATCGCGGTCAAGCCGGTGCGCATCGAGTTGGAGAAAAGGATCGCCAAATCGGGTGCGCCACCCAGGCGCCGGGCAATTTCGCGGCCGTCGATCCAGGGTTCCAGCAGACGCGCGGCTCCCTTGGCCGTTCCCGAGTAAACGGTGCCATCGTTCCAGGGCGAGCCTTGCAAGGCACCGAGCACATAGGGCTTGGCAACCCAGACCAGTCGCGCCGAGCCAAAGTGCTGGCGAATGGCGCGAAGCGCCGGGGTGGCCATCACGGCATCCCCGATCCACCCAGGCAAAAAGACCGCCACCTTCTCCGTCAAACCAAACCCCCCGTTCGCGAGCACACACCCAACCTCATCAATAGAGAGTCAAGCGGCGCGAAGTTTCTCCAAGGCCAGGCTGGTCGAAAGACCCGCCTCAAGCCGGGCGAGATGCACCCGGCCGCCATACGATTCGACGAAGTCGCCGCCCACCACCGTTTCGCGCCGGTAGTCGGCTCCCTTGACGAGCACATCGGGACGCACCCGCTGGATCAATTCCAGGGGCGTGGCTTCACCAAAAATGCAAACCAGGTCGACTGCTTCCAGTGCGGCAAGCACCACCCCACGCGCCCCTTCGTTGTGGACCGGCCGAGTCGGCCCCTTCAGCGACCTGACGCTCTCATCGCTATTGAGGCCAACGACCAGGAGGTCGCCCTGGCGGCGCGCTTCGGCCAGGTACGCGACATGGCCGGCGTGAAGCAGATCGAAGCAGCCGTTGGTGAAGACAATTTTTTGGCCCAAGCGGCGCGCTTCGCTCGATCGAGATTCGAGCTCGTCGGGGCCAACGACCTTGCTTTTGGGCCCTTCCTTGTGCTGGTTGGCCGCGCTTGCCCCCACTTGCAAGTCGGCGAGAATTTCCTCAATCGTGACCGGGGCGACGCCGATCTTTTCGACTTCCAGGCCGCCGGCCACATTGGCCAGTTGAATCGCCGGCGCGAAATCGGCACCCGTGGCCAGCACCATTCCGAGCACCGCCATGACCATGTCGCCGGCGCCGGTGATGTCGTACACCTGGCGCGGGCGCGTGGGAAATAGGTGTGCGCGGCCATCGCGGCGCACGAGTGCCATGCCATCGCGATCGAGGGTCACGATTCCTGCATCGAGTTCATAGGCGCGCATGATCTCACTGGCCGCCTGGAAAGCTTCCTCGGTGGTTTCGAGTGTGCGGCCCACGGCCAGTCCCGCTTCCAGGCGGTTGGGCGTCAGGCTGCTGGAACCCCTGTATTTGGTCCAGTCGCCGCCGCGGGTCGGGTCGGCGAGCACGGCAATGCCACGCCTGCGTGCTTCCTTAATCAGGGGTGCCAGTAGACCGGGAGTGCAGACTCCCTTGTCGTAATCGCTGATGAGCACGCAGCCGGTGCCGTCGAGGCGAGCGATGGCCGCCTCGATCAATCGAGATTCGATTCCCCTGTTAACCGGGCTTTTTTCTTCGTAATCGACCCGGATCATCTGCTGGGGATGACGATGCTGGGCCCGGCCGATGTAGCGCTCCTTGACGGTGGTGGGCCGGCTGGAATCGGCGATCACCGATTCGTGGCGGATACCGAGTTTATCGAGAATCGAGCGGACGCGAGGCGCCTGATCGTCGTCGCCGGTCACGCCGCAAAGATCGACCTTGGCGCCCAGCGCGGCGAGCAAGGTGGCGACGCTCGAGGCGCCGCCCAGGCGTTCTTCGCGGCGATCGGCCTGGAGCAAAATGACCGGCGCTTCCTGGCTGATGCGGGCCGCATCGCCCCAGACATAGCGGTCGAGCATGAGGTCGCCGACAACGAGAATGGAGGGCGATCCCAGATTGCGGGCGAGGACAGCGAGTTCGCTCACGCTGGCCGCATTGGAATCCACCATTTTCCCCTCCCGCATTCCTGTCATGAATCGCACCTCTTCGTGGCGCCTTCGTTCGAACAGTTTTTCCCTGACTGCGCCTTATGGGCGGCCGTTGGAAAAGCGCCTTTTAAGCGGCCGCTTTCTTCTTGTCTTCTGTCGCCAGAATTCTCCTGGCCCACATCACCGCCGGGTACAAAAGCGGCAGCATCACTTCGTGGTGGCCGATCAACTCGATCCCTTCCGAGGAGGGCCGCTGCAAAACGTTGACCATGCCGCGGTACTTCGATTCCTTGTCGAGATTGATCGCGACGAGCCCCGAGATGTCATGGCTGAAATTGCGCACGACGCTGACGGCCTTGAGGAAGACCTCGGGCATGATCACCGCGCTGCCGATGTTGAACCAGACGCCGTTTTTCATCGAGGCAACGACGGAGCACAGCCGCTTGAAATCGATGTGCGAAGCTTCGCCCAGTTCGGCTCCGCCAACATGCGGGTGCATGTGCACGATGTCGGTGCCGACGGCGACATGGATCGTGCAGGGAATTTTCAATTTGCGCGCCGCGAGAATGACACTGGCCTCGGGGTGAGCGAGGGCCCGTTTCTTTTCTTTTTGCCTGAGCAGTTCGCCCAGGGCATACCCCAGTCCCGTGCCGTCCTCGCCGCCGCGCTTGGCGGCGATCGAATAGGCATCGGCCACTTCCCTGGCCATGCCGAACTTGCCGGCGAGCAAGGCCGCGCCAACATCTTCGCTCGTTTTGCCTGCCAGGGCCAGTTCGTAGTCGTGGATCGCCGCGGCGCCGTTCATGGCCAGCGCGCGAATGACTCCCTCTTCCATCCAGCGAATCAGATAAGGGGAACAGCCGGTCTTGATGACATGGCCGCCGATGGCCGCCACGGTCATGGTGCGATTCTTGGCACCTTGTGCCAGCACCATGGCCGCACGCCGCAGTGATTTGCCCGCCAGTTGATCGGGAAGCGAATTGATCCAGTCGCCCACGGTCGCTTCGGGAGCGACCGGTTTTCCCAGGTCTTCGATGAATACCTTGCTCGGCCGCGAAGCCAGTTCGTAGGTCTTCAAACCGGTCAGATCAAAGGGTGGAAAGCCACCGTCGTCCATCTTCGATTCCTCCAGCCGAAACGGCTTCGAGCCTAAACCACTTCCAGAGCCAGATCCGGGCTTGGTTCTGTCCCGGGTTCTACCCAGATCGGGTCGATCCCGTCCATGCCAAGCCGGTCGAGCAGCGCCGCCAGGCGATCTCCGCCGGCGCCCAGTTTCAAACCGATGCGCAATCCCCTTAGAGGGCGGCCGCCCAGTCGGTCGGTGCGCAGTTTCACCAAGTCTTTTTGGGTTGTGGCCAGCCAGACTCCCTCGGGCAAGCTTTCTGCCCAGGCGGAAAGGTCGGCCACATCTTCACCGGAATAGGCATGGTGATCGGGGAAAATTCGTTCATCGACGACTTCCATACCGATCTTTTCCACCGTCGCGCGAAAGGCCGCCGGATTGCCGATCCCTGAGAAAATCGCGACCTTGTCGGAGGGCCGGTCGGGCAGCTCCAATAAGTCGCCCGGATGATCCGCGTCAAGCCAACCGGTGGGAGCATGAACCGACTGCGCGATGACGGCCCTGGGGGCCAAACGCGCAAGCTGCTCGCGCAAGAGTTCCAGGTCGTCGGGATGGATCAGGTCGCAGCGTGTGATCAGGATGGCACCGGCGCGCCTCAAGGCCGTTACCGGTTCGCGCAAGAGTCCCGCGGGCAGGCACCAGCCGCCGCCATAAGGATCGGTGGCATCGATCAGCACCAACTCCAGATCTCGGGCCAGTTTGCGATGCTGCATTCCATCGTCGAGTACGATGACTTCGGTTTCGAGTTCCTCGATCGCTCTTCGGCCCATGCCGATGCGGTCGGCATCTTGCAGATGGGGCACATCGGGCAGGTTTTCTTCAAGAACGAGGTACTCGTCGTTGGGCTGCCCTTCGGACGCGCTGTAGCCGCGGCTCAAAATCGCAACGCGAAATCCCAGATTGCGCAAGTGGCGGGCGACCCATTCGACGCAAGGCGTTTTGCCCGTTCCGCCTGTTGTGATGTTCCCCACGGAGATGACGGGAATCGGCAAGCGTGTGGGACTGCGAAGGCCCAGGTCGAACAGGGCGCCGTGGATGCGAATGGCCAAACTATAAGGGAGAGATGCCAGGCCCAGGAACGGCCAAATGAAGCCATACCAAGGCTTTAGGGCCAAGGGGAGGCGGTCTTTCAGGATGTTCCGGGTTGCGGACAAATGAAACCGTCCCTGGCGCTAGACACTCGCAGCCGGAGACGGACCGTCCTTGTCCCGCATCCTCCGGCCCGACGATTGTAAAACCGCGCATTGGACAGGGTCAATAAGAATGTCCAGGATCGGCCCGACCGGGAAAAATGAAGAGCGCGTTGAGCTGCCGTAAGGAAAAAAGATTAACGAGAATAGGTAAGAAGCAGAATAAGCAGAAGAAGGGTATCCATGTTGCCAAAAGGGGTTCGGATCGTTGACCTGAGTTTTTCGACCCAGGAGTTTCTTTACCGCGCTCCCATCAAATTCGGCGGGGTCGCGGTGGACCGGGCCACCTTGCTTGATGCCCAGCTCACGGTGGAGGGCCCCGACGGCAAGCGGTCAACGGGTGTCGGTTCGATGCCCCTGGGCAATGTTTGGAGTTTTCCGAGCAAGCGATTGGGTTACGCGCAGACATTGGACGCGATGAAGGCGGTTGCGCAAAAGGCCGCCCATCTTTACAGTCAAAAACGAGATGCGGTTCACCCGATCCGGCTGACGATCGATCTGGAATCTTCTCTCTTTGCCGCGGCGGATCAATGCGCGCGCGAAGCGAACCTCGGCGAACCGATTCCCCGACTGGCGGCCCTGGTGGCGGCCAGCCCGTTCGATGCCGCTTTGCATGATGCCTACGGCAAATTGTTTCACAAGCCGGTCTGGCATTGTTACGGCCCAGAATATTTGGGCGAGGACCTGGGGGCTTTCCTTGGGCCTGACTTTAAGGGCCAGACGATTGAGGAGCATCTCAAGCCGCTGCCTGAACCTCGCTTACCCCTGTATCACCTGGTGGGGGCGCTTGACCCGCTTGAGGAAAAGGATCTGCAAACGCGTGTGGGCGATGGCGTTCCCGAGACCCTGGAAGAGTGGATTCCCCGGGATGGGTTGAGTCACCTGAAAATCAAACTTAACGGCGACGACCTGGACTGGGATGTCCACCGGGTGCTGCGCGTCGAGGAGGTGGCTTGCCGGGCGATGCCCAAAAAGGAGGTCACTTTCTGGCGTTACTCGCTCGATTTCAACGAGCGGGTGCCCAGTTGCGAGTCCTTGCTGGCGTTTTTGGATCAGTTGGAAGCGCGGTCGCCGGCCGCGTTTGAGCGGATCGCGTACATCGAGCAGCCGACCAAGCGGGATCTGCATGCGGACCGGCAAAACACGATGCACCGGGCCTCGGCGAAAATTCCGGTCGTGATCGACGAATCGCTGCTCGATCTGGAAACGCTGCTATTGGCGCGGGAGATGGGATACACGGGCGCGGCGCTCAAGGCGTGCAAGGGGCAAAGCCAGTCGCTTTTGATGGCGGCGGCGGCACGCTCGATGGGAATGTTCTTGTGCGTGCAGGATCTGACCTGTCCGGGGGCGTCGCTCTTGCATTCGGCCTCGCTGGCCGCCTGGGTGAAAGGGATCAGTGCGATCGAATCGAATGCGCGCCAGTATATGCCGGCCGCGAACAAACCCTGGGAAGAACGGTTTCCCGGCATTTTTCGCATTCCCGATGGCCATATGGCGACCGGCTGCCTGGGGGGAATCGGGCTGGCGGGGATTGTGTGAAAAAGAGCGCAAGCGTGCCGGTTGAAAAATCCGGCGAGGAGGTCAGCCGATTTCCGGTGATTGGACAAGGTTCAAAGAACAAAAAAATCGGAAACAAAAGATTCTGTTCGATTGCCGGGGTATGATGGTTGGGGATGAGATCGGCGACAACGGCCAGCTCCCTGAACGGTAGCCGTTCTACATGAGGCGCGGAGGTGCGACAAAGATGGCCGGACCGCGCAACGATCGCTTAAACGATTACCCCCTTTCGACCGCGATCACGATCGTGCCGCTGTTATTCTGGGTCTGCGTGCTGGGCAAATGGCTCATCGGTTTCAATTTGATCCACTGGCTTGCCGACTCGATTACGAGCGGACTGGGCGTGCCGGGTTTTCAATTTTTGGCCGGCATGGAAATCGACGATGCGCGCGTTCTCACGATTGCCACCCTGGCTACGGTGGGACTGGTCGTCTGGATCGTTTATCAGATCTGGGACCACAAGGTGCTGCGCAAGCGCAGAATCATCGTGCGCGGCTCGGTCAAACGGATTTCCTGGGAAGGCGATCGGGCCACGCTCTTGTTTGATTACGATCACGCCAATCAGACCTATTCGACGCGTGCGACCGTGGCCCAGAAGATCGGCCAGTTCGCAAGCCAAACCGGGCAAGTTTTCCTGCAGATTGATCCCAAGGATCCCACAAAGATATTGGTCCTGCGCCCCGATCCCGTGGTGGTCGAAAGGGCAGTCTAGTCCGTCTTCCCCTGGCATCGGTGCAGAAATGGCATCCTGAAATGCCCGAATACATGACCGATCCGATGTACGGCTGGGCCATGGCACTCTTGGCGTTATTTCGCGGCGAAGATCATCCTCCCTGGCGAAAGTACCTCCGTTCCGGTGCCAAGGCCAATCTGGACCAAGGAGTTCGCTTCCTCAAGCATTGGGGCCATTCCGACTACATGCCCGGTCAAGATCTCGAAGACTGACACGACTCCCCTTCACCCATCGACTCCGTTCGAAAATCTCCCATCCGGTTGACATACCTAGATCTGCTAGGTATGATTCGGGCATGAAGATTTCCAAAGACCTTGTCGCCGCATCTGCCGCACCGCTGGTTCTCTCGATCCTGCGGGAAGGCGAGTCGTACGGCTATGCCATCATCCAAAAGGTCCGCGATTTGTCCGATGGGCAGATGGAGTGGACTGACGGAATGCTCTATCCGGTGCTGCACCGCCTGGAAGAGCAGGGATTGATTAGCGCCTCCTGGCAGGTTTCCGAAGCGGGCCGCAAGCGCAAGTATTATTCCCTGACCGCGCAGGGCAAAAAGGAACTCGCCGAACAAAAACGCCAATGGGAGATCGTGAATACGACCTTGAGCGGAATTTGGGGGTTGGCGCATGCCTAGTCAAGAACCCATCGATCTGGCCGTGCGCATCGATCGATGGCGCTACGAAATGCTCCGTTCGCTTGGGTCGCCCGATGTCGTCGAGGAGCTGGAAAGTCACTTGCTCGAAGCGCTGGATCGTCGTTTGCAAAGAGGAATCGAACCCGTCGTCGCCTTTCAGGAGTGTCAAATGGAACTGGGAACGCCGCAATCGTTGGAACCACAATTTTCCCTGGTGGCCAAGCCCCAACCCTGGCTGCCCAACCGGGTGTTTCTGGGGTTATGGATCGCCGGAATGGCCCTGGGTTTATTGGTCCTTATGCCGCTCGTCGCCGGGCCGCTCATCCAGCACCAAACCCAGAATCTGGGCGTGCACCCGAACACCGCGCTTTGGTTGCGCATCCATGTGCTCAGTCTCATGGCCGGCTACTGGACCATCGTCGCTCTTGGCGGCTTGGCCTTCTGGTTTCTTTTGGCTCGCCAGATGCAGCCTTTCTCCCCCGGACAGTTGGTCTCGGTGAGAAGGTGGCTGGCGCGGGGCCATCTCGTGGTGCTTGGTTTTTTGACTCTGGGCATCCTGATGGGAATGTTCTGGTCCTCGTCCGTATTAGGTGCCTACTGGAGCCATGACATCAAGGAATATGCCTGCCTGGCCTTGTGGCTGAGCACGCTAGGAATCGTTCTTTGGGGTCGGATCCGTCAAGTCGCTCCGGCTCACTTCGCGTCCGCGGCCACGCTCAACGTCGCCTTGGCGACCTGGACTCTGTTTGGTCCGGGCTTCGTGCTGCAAGGTTTGCACGCCTACGGGGAATCCGGTATCGCGCTCGCGCTTTTGGCCATCATCACGCTTCTTTTGGGCGCCGTGTCCTTTCTCGGTTTTCAACCGGCCCGGGTGATGAAATTCTTCAGTAACAGCCAGCCGCTCGTCTAGAAGAGAAATCGAAAGAAACACCGACGGCCTGA
>Ga0208492_1000087_pt1 | contig 94667 bp, 92 predicted proteins | sample Subbioar_CSW14AB_FD_184820 | JGI IMG/M metagenome (GOLD analysis project Ga0208492, IMG submission 184820) | Serpentinite rock and fluid subsurface biosphere microbial communities from McLaughlin Reserve, California, USA - CR12Mar_CSW14AB (SPAdes) | ecosystem: Environmental > Terrestrial > Deep...
GGCTCTGATGATGGCGAACGACGGCATCACCGACTTTGTCTATGGTGTCGTCGATACGCCGGCCAAGCTGCAGCATCCGCTGATCCGCCGCCTGCATGACGACTGGCTGATGGCGGCGCCGGCAGGTGGCCTGCCGGGACACGGCTTCGTCGATCCGCTACGGCTCAGCTACCTGCTCGGCCTGTTGGTGGTGATGGATGTCGTGCCTGTGCCGGGCGGAAATCCGCGCTTTCGCTATCGTCTGGTCGGCACCGATGTGGTGGCGCGGCGGCGCCGCGATGTCACCGGCGAGTTCATGGACCAGCATTTCGATCCCGGCGTTGCCAGCACAGGTCCGCTGGTCTGCGCGCTGGCGGTCGAGCAGCGCCGCCCGGTTTACCTGACCGCGATGCGGCATATGTTCGAAAAGCATTATCCGTTGGAGTATATTGTGCTGCCGCTGGTCGATGGCGGCGGACAGCTGATCGACCGGCTCGTGGCGGCGCAGATTTATCCCCCCGACGCACCCCGCCTGCCTTATGGCAGCGGCAGTTCGTAAAGGACAGTATGAGTTTCACCAGCAGCAATCCGAATGTCACCATCCTGGTTGCCGAGGAGCAGCTCCAGACCCTGCGGCTCGACCGGCTGTATCGCGACTGGCGCCAGGCTTTGCAGGGCGCGTTGCCTGGCAAGGATTTTCTCGATCCGGCGCGCCATGCCTATCTCGATGGCATGCTGCTGGTCATCGATGTCGAGACTTGCGAAGGCGACCAGTGCCGCTATCGCTATCGCAGCGCCGGCCGGCATTTCATCGAGGCGCTCAAGGTCGATCCGTCCGGCACCTATATGGACCAGCATCCCGAAGCCGCATTCGCCGCGCAGGCGATGCGGGCCTGCGACCTGGTGGTGAAATCACGCCGGCCGATCCATGCCCGCGCCGACCGCGTGATCGACGGGCGTTCGTTCCGCATCGAATTCCTGCTGCTGCCGGTGGGTGAACACGACGATGCCGTCAGCACCATCCTGATCGCGCAGCTGTTCACGCCGGCGGATTAATCCTGCCGGCCTATGCCGGCTGGCGCATGAAATAGATCAGGTCGAGTTCCGGCGGGCTGATGCCGGCATGGGACAGCAGGCCATGCACCTGGCCGCGATGATGCGTCTGGTGATTGAAAAAATGCATCAGCGGCGGAAACAGCGGATCGGCGAAACGCTGCCCCGCCATGTTGGCGTAAGTGAAAGTATCGTGCAGTTTCGCCTCGTCCAGCGCATCGGCGAAGGCGACGATCTCCGCGTCCTTGGCCTCGCGTGCGATGCGCAGGGATGCGAAGTCCTCGTGCAGGATCATATCGAGCCGCGTCAGATGCGTCGGCACATCGCCGGTGAAGCGGCCGAGCCAGATGCTGTCGCCGACCAGGATGTGGTTCAGCGTGGCATGGATCGAGCCGAAGAAGCTCGGGCGCGGCGCGTGATAGTCGGCGGGCGACAGCTGCGCGCAGGCTTCATACAGCCGGGCATTGGCCCAGCGGTTGTAGCGGGCGAAGCGGCGGACGTGGTCGGTGAGTAAAGTCTGGGGCATGGCTGCAGCTTACGGCGGCGCTGTGGCGTCGCGAAGCGCGGAATTGTCCCGCTGCAATTGCGGGAAATTCAGCTGCGCGAAAGAAAACGGCCCGCCGGGTGAGGGCGGGCCGCTGTTACTTAGGCGATGACGGTGTGGATTACCATTCCGTCAGAACCGGCTCCAGCTTCGCCTTGGTCAGCGCATCGGCGCGCGCCTTCATCCAGGCCTTGTTGAAAGCGGCGTCGTCGGCGTGGCTGGCCTTGCTATGCGCGGCCCAGGCCTCGGCCAGCACCTTCTGGCGCTCGATCAGGGCGGCATTGCTCTTGTCGTATTCCGGCTTCCAGACGTTGATCTCCTTGAAGTACTTGATCGCGCCCTCATGCACCGGCACCACCCAGTCGAAGACCTGGCGCTTGATGTCCCAGCCACCATTGCCGGGTGCTGCATCCTTGTAGTCGGGGAAGAGTTCGACCATCGCCTTGGTCATCGCATAGACCTGGTCGGCATCGATGTTGCTGTAGGTCATCAGCACCGGATAGGGATAGGTGGCGGCTTCCACCTTCTTGGTGGCGCTCAGTTCCGGGCCTTCCGCGCCCATGAAGGGCACGAAGAACGGCGCCTTGGCCTTGAGCCGCTTCCAGCCTTCGACGTCGTTATGCGGCACGGTCGGATACTGGATGCCGCGCGGGCTGGAGGCGAGCTGATAGGCCGGGCCGGAGATCGACGAGCCGAAAGCGGCGTCGGTCTGGCCCGAGATCATGCCCTGCATGGCCTGGCCGAAGCCGCCGAACTCGACCTTCTGCACGTCGTTCCAGGTCAGGTTGGCAAAGGCCAGCAAAGCGGTGATGTTCTGGTTCAGCGACGGCGCACCGATCACCCAGGCAACCTTCTTGCCCTTCAGGTCGGCCATGGTTTTGATATTGGCGTCTTTCGCCGTCATGATGGTGAGCAGCGCATCGGAATTGTTCAGCAGCAGCGACCGCACCGGCTGCGGGCCCCAGTCCTTGGCGCCGAACTCGTAGACCGCTTCCTGCGCCATGTAGGTGCCGCCCACGCCGTTGGCCGAGAAGGGCACCTTGCCTTCGCGCAGCGGCACGGTGCGCGACACGTCGTTCTTGCCGGGCAGCACGCGCAGCGTGACATTCATCTTGTTCTTCAGCGCATTGCCGACGGCAACCGCCTGGTTGTAGCCGCCCGAGCCGACGTCATAGGCGGTCCAGGTGATCTGGTCGGGCAGCTTCTGCGCAAAGGCCGAGGCAGAGATCGCAACTGCGGCAACAGCGCCGAGCAATCCGTAAGTGTAATGACGCATGGGTGGTCTCCTCCTGTTTTATGCTTTGTTTATGCGGTGAGTGTCTCTTGCTTTCCCAGTTTCAGCAACAGGAAAGCACCGAGCGCCAGGCCCGCACCGATCACCGCGAGCGTTGTGTTGCTCACGGGAATGAGATTGCCGCCCGGTGCAGCCAGCGCGACGCCACCGGCGGCGAGCATGATGCGCGCCAGCAGCCGCAGCCAGGTGCCATCCAGCCGGCCCGCCCCGATCAGCCAGCCCTGGATGGCGGCTGCGATCAGCGCGACGCCGATGAAGGCAGTGACGATCACCGAGGCCACTTCCATCGGCTCGCCTTTCAGGATCAGTGCCGGATTGAGCGCGAAGAAGAAGGGCACGATGTAGATCACCGCGCCGAGCCGCACCGCCTGGAAGCCGATCTTGAACGGCGAGGTGCGTGCCAGCGGCGCGGCGGCGAAGGTGGCGAGCGCCACCGGCGGCGTGATGAAGGAGATCATGCCCCAGTACATGATGAAGAGATGCACCGCGAGCGGGTCGAGGCCGGCTTTCACCAGCGGCGGTGCCAGCACGATGGCGAGGAAGATGTAACAGGCCGTCACCGTCATCCCCATGCCGAAGATGAAGCTGGTGATGGCGCCCATCAGCAGCAGCACGATCGGCGCGCCGCCCGCCAGATAGACCAGGTCGTTGGCGAGCGTGCCGGCCAGGCCCGTCACCGAGAAGGCACCGATGATGAAGCCGACACCGGCGAGGATCGCCACCAGTTCAGCCAGGGCGCGGCCGGTGGCGAGCAGGAGCGTGACGAAAGAGGGCCAGTTGAGGCGGTTTTTCGGCAGGATCTGGTTGATCACCAGCAGCAGCCCGGTGGCGATGAAGGGCGCCATCGCTTCCTGCTGCTCGTTGATCATCAGATAGACCAGTACGGCGAAGACGAAGATATAGAGCCAGCCGTCCTTCAGCGTCTGCTTCAGCGACGGCAGTTCTTCCTGCTTCATGCCGCGTAGACCGAGCCGGGCGGCATAGGCATCGATCTGCATGGCGAGGCCGAAATAGAACAGCAAGGCCGGTACCGCTGCGGCCAGCGCGATCTCGGCATAGGAGATGCCGAGGAAGCTCGCCATCACAAACGCCGTCGAACCCATCACCGGCGGCATCAGCACCGCGCCGGTGGAGGCGACAGCCTCGACGCCGCCGGCATAGTCGGCGCGAAAGCCGGTGCGCTTCATCGCCGGGATGGTGACGACGCCCGACGAGATCACGTTGGAAATCACGCTGCCCGAGATCGACCCCTGCAAAGCCGACGAGATCACGCCGACCTGCGCGGCGCCGCCGCGCCAGCGGCCGACCAGCGCGAAGGCCACGTCGTTGAAGAACTTGCCGCCGCCGGTATGGTTCAGCGCGACGCCGAAAACGATGAAGCCGATCACGATCTCGCCAAACGCGCGCATCGGAATGCCGAAGGCGCTTTCGGCCGAGACGATGTGATAGGCCAGCGTATCGTCCAGCGGCTGTTCGATGCCGTTCAGCGGGCTCGGCAGTTTCCCGGCGATGACCGGATAGAGCGAGACGATGGTGACGATGATGAAGATCGCGGTGCCGCCGGTGCGGCGCAGGGCTTCCAGGATCAGCACCCAGAGCACGGCGCCGAGAATCTTGGCCATGGCGGGCGCCGCGAATTCCCAGCCTTCGCCCAGAATCGCTTCGGCTTTCCACCCGAACCAGAACAAAGCCGCCATCGTGGCGAGGCACAGCAGGATATCGAGGCCGAGCCAGAGCGGCGACCGCGCGGCTTTCGGATGCCAGGGATAGGCGAGGAAAACCAGCGGCAGCGTGGCGGCGGCCAGCAGGAAGAGATAGCGGTTCTCCACGAGGGTGAAGCCGAAGAGATGCAGGTTGAACTGCTGGTTCAGCACCAGCACCATGGTCAGAAGGGTGAGTGTGCCGAAAATGGCCTGCAGCCAGACCGGCAGGCTGCGGTAGGCCAGCTCTTCGACCATGCGATCGGCGGGCGAGATCTCCCCGGTGTTCAGCGCGGAGTCGGTCTCTGCGCGCCCAGTCTCAGGGCGAACGCCCGTGTCGGCACGTTCCGTGCCGGCAGCCTTCTTCATTATGCTTGTCCTCCCTGCGCCGGCTTATGCTGCCGGTCGGATTGTCGGACCGGCAGTCTAGGGGAGAGCGCGGGACAGGATCAACCTGTACCACACCGGACCACCAGAGGCGTGGTCACGATGCGATACAGGTTCAGGACATTCTGTCTTCAGGCGGCCGTCTTGTCGCCAGGATAATCACGCAGCGAGATCGGCGACTGCCAGAAAGGCTGCGAGACTTCGAAAGCCGCGGCACCGGGAGAAATTCCCGCATCGGTCAGGCTGCGCGCATCCACCTGCGACAGTTGACTCCGCATGCGCGCGCGCTGCCGCCAGGTGGCAAAAGCCGTGCGTAGGGCTGGCAGGACCTGCTGCCACCACTGCTGGTCGAGACCATCGAACACAGCGGGCGTGCTGATGCCATCCAGCCAGCCGAGCTCGGCCTTGCTGGGGGCGATTATGCTCCTGGCGCCGAGCCAAGTCGGCCTTTCGCCGGTCGGCTGCAGCCGCCGGGCGTGCTGCAGTGCGTCAGAACGATCGTGCTTTTTTACAAGGGTCTTCTGGGCAAAGGGGGCTGGGGTCGTCATGGGGAGGCTCTTTCTTTTTAGTGGTCCGGGGGGCGGACTGATTTACCGAACAGACTAACGCAAGTGGGTGTCAGGATCTGTCAGTGCAGGGCCGCAGCGCGGTCGATCAGGCTGCGGAAACTCTCTTCGGCGCGTTCGACAGCCGCCGTATCGCGCAACAGGCGGCGGTAATAATTCATCGCCAGGAAAATGCCCTGCAGTTCGTAGGCGAACTGGCGGGGATCGAGATCGGCGCGGAAATGGCCTTCCTGAATGGCGATCTGCGCGCTGCGCATCATCATCGCCTGCCATTTGTTCTGCAGGTCGGCCAGGTGATCGCGCACCGGGCCGGGCTTGTCGTCGACTTCGCTGGCCAGCGCCACGAACAGGCAGCCGCCGGGCAGATCCTCGTGATTGATGCTCCAGGCGAGCCAGGAATGGAACAGCACTTCGATGCGCGGACGGCCGCGCGGCGCTTTCATCGCTGGCTGCCACACCGCATCCATGAAGCGCTGGGCGGCCTCGTCCAGCAGGGCCTTTTCCAGCTCTTCCTTCGAGCCGAAATGGGCGAACAGGCCGGATTTCGACATCTTGAGCCGGTCGGCCAGCATGCCGATGGAAATCCCCTGGAAGCCTTCGACGCTGGCGGCGCGAAGCGCTTCGGTGAGGATGATGGCGCGAGTCTGCTGTCCCTTGCTCATGCGCTTACTTTACGAACGGTCGTTCGTAAGCGCAAGTCAAAACCGGAGAGGGATTGTGACGAGAGCCACAAAACGGGCGGGCGAGGCGGTTTCCCCGGGCTTGTGACCGCAGGGATCGGGCGTTCCGGGCGTAGACTCCCGCACGTTCACACCCCGGAGCCCTTATGAAAACACCCCTGACGACACGGCGGAATCTGTTGCTGGCTGCATTGCCGCTGGCACTGGCAGGGGATTCCTGGGCGCAGCCGTCCAAGCTCGACCCGACCCCGGCCTGCGGTGAAAACCACGGCCCCACGCCGTCGCAGACCGAGGGGCCGTATTTCACGCCGAACTCGCCATTGCGCACCAGCCTGTATGAACCCGGCATGGACGGCACGCGGCTGCGCGTCGGCGGCCTGGCGCTCGACCGCAACTGCCGGCCGCTCTCGAATGTGCTGGTCGATCTGTGGCATGCCGATGCGCAGGGCCGCTACGACAATTCCGGCTATCGCCTGCGCGGGCATCAGTTCACCGATGCGGAAGGCCGCTGGCAGTTCGACACCATCCTGCCGGCGCTCTATCCCGGACGCACGCGGCACCTGCATGTGAAGCTGCAGCCGCGTGACGGCCGGGTGCTCACCACGCAGCTGTATTTCCCGGCCGACACCGCCAGCAATGCGCGCGACCGCATCTTCGACAAGCGCCTGCTGATGAACACGGCGGGCGATGCCGAACAGATGATCGCGCGGTATGATTTTGTGCTGGCGGTTGGCTAACGGCTACCCGTGTAGATCGAGAACGCGAATGCTTAAGTAACATGGTCACCCTCGGGCTTGTCCCGAGGGTCCATCTGTACCATCCCGCATGCGATAACCATGGGATGGATCCTCGGGACAAGCCCGAGGATGACGGATTATGTGATCAGGTGAAATTGCCCCGGTGACAATGCCGCGCTTGATTCTGTATTCGGCAGCGCGCACCCTGCCGCCATGATTGATCTCGCCACGCTTCTCACCTTCACGCTCGCCGCCTTCGCGCTGGCGGCGACGCCCGGTCCCGACATGCTGCTGATCATGACGCGCAGCGTGGCGCAGGGTCGCACGGCCGGTTTTGTCACGCTCGCCGGCATTGCGCTGGGCTGCTATTTCCATGCCGTCATCGCAGGTCTGTCGCTCAGCGGTGTGCTGCTCGTCGCGCCGGTGATGTTCGAGATCATCCGCTGGGCCGGCGCGGCCTATCTGCTGTATCTCGCCGTGCAGGCGTTTCGTGGCGCCGGAGGATTCCAGGCGCCGGCGGCAGACGGCACTGCGCCGCGTATCGCCTTGAGTGTGCTATTCCGTCAGGGCCTGCTGACCAATATCCTGAATCCGAAAGTGGCGCTGTTCTTCCTGGCGCTGTTCCCGCAGTTCATGCAGCCCGATCCGGAAACGGCGCTGGTGCAGGCGCTGATCCTCGCCAGCGTGCTGAATGTCGCCGGCGGCATCGTCAACGGCGTCATCATCCTGGCAGCCGGGCGGCTGGGCGAGTTTCTCTCGTCGCGCCCCAGGTTCATACGCTGGCAGAACCGCCTGCTCGGCGGCGTGTTCGCTGCGCTGGCCCTTCGCCTCGCGTTTGACCGGCGCTGAAGTTCAGTTCTGCATCACTGTCTGCATGATCTGCGCGATCTCGCCGCGTCTGATCATGTCGTAGCAGGCGCTACGCACGGTCTCGACCGTTTCGGGCGCGGTCTTCGGCCCGAAGGCCAGGTAAAGCCGGCTTGAAATGTCGCGCAGGCGCAAAATCGGCACCAGCACATCGCCACGCTCGCCGAGTTCGCGCAGACGCATGCGCAGGGTGGCCGGATGCGCCAGCAGCACGTCGATCCGGCGGTAGAGCAGCAGCCGCGTGGCTTCATCCTCGTCGGCGGCGATCTGCAGGGGGATGCCAAGCCGCTGCAGGTATTCGGTCTTCACATCGCGGTTGACGCCGGCCACGCGCCACTTCGCCAGATCGGCCGGCTGCTCGGCGACAATGTCGGGGCGGTCGCGATGGCGAAAGACGGCGACGTCGTATTCCAGCACCGGGCAGACCCACTGGAATTTCGCCTCGCGTTCGGGATTGGGCGCGATCAGGGCGATCAGGGTATTCGGTTCATGTTCGGCAGCCGTAATGGCGCGCGCGAAAGGCACCACGGCGAGTGGCGCGCGCGATCCGATGCGTTGCCCCAGCGCCTGGATCAGGGCTGCGGTCGGGCCGGCCGCATGGCCGCCTGCATCGACCTGGGTGTAGGGCGGGAAGCGGCCGGCGATGTAGTGCAGTTCAGGCAGGCCGGCGCTGCGCGCAGATGGCACAGTCAGCGGGAGCGCGGCCACAACGGCAAGGCCGGCGGCAAACAGGCGGGAGAGGTGGAGCATGGCGGCAGTCTAGGCCGCCATGTGCCGGACGGAAGGTTACTTTCCGACAATGCGCCGTCGCATTCTGCGAAGCTCAGCCGTAAAGAAGTGCGGCGAACCGCGATTACATCTGCGCGACCTTCACGCCCGCCACTTCAGCGGTGCCTTCCAGGATCGCCGTCTTGATGGTCTCCAGGCCGCGTTCGAATTCTTCGATGCGTTCGCGGAGGCCGCGCAGTTCTTCGAGCGCGACGTGGCCGATCGGCCGTTCCGTCTGCGCATATTCCAGCACCAGCGTCGCGTAGCGGCCGCGCATCTTGGCGAGCGAACGCAGCATGGTGTCGATTTCATTCGGTTCGATGCGGCCGAGCGCCCAGACCATCTGCGCGCGAGTCATCTCGCGGTCCTTGTCGGCGATCTGCTGCACATACTGGCGGGCATTCAGCGCGGCGGCGACGGCTTCGGCCGGACCTTCGCGCAGGGCAAGGCGCTCACGGGCGGACAGGCCGGCATCGGCCAGTGTCTTGGGCTTGGCGGCAGCCATGGCGGCCTTCTCCAGCGCCGCCTGCGCGGCGGGCACGGCGCGGATCGCGGCCTTGAGCTGGGGTTCGACCTTTTCAGCCTGGCGCAGCGAAAGCAGAGCAATACCCATAACGACGATCCCCTTATCCGCAGTGTCTCTGAGCGGATAAGAGCAAGCCTCGTGCCATGGTTAAAATGTCGGAAAACAGGGAATAATTTCTGGCGGTATTTACCATTCCGGCCGGGCCGGGCAGGTTTTTCCTAGGTATTTACGGCAGGGCCGGGGCAGGCAGGCTGTCGACCCGGCTGCCGAAATTGAGTTCCAGCTGCCAGGCGCCGGGCCGGCTGCGGTAGTCGCGCAGCATGTCCGGGTCGAGGGCGAATTCCACCTGCGTCGCCCGCCCGGCCGGGCGGGCACTGCCGCCGCCTCCACCGCCAATCGGGAAGCTCAGCCCGATGCCGGTGCCGAAACCGCCGCTCGATCCGGCCGAACCGCCGACGCCCACGCTGGGGCGCCCGGCCCAGCTTTCGCCCGAGGCCGGCGCGGGTTCGGACAGGCTGACGCGTTGCGCCAGGATTTTCCGGCCCTCCGGCGTGGTCAGCCGCGCATCCTGCAAAGCATCGGGCGCGATCACGCGCATGAACAGCAGGCCGCTGCTCTCGCCTTGCCACACGGCGACGCGTGCCGGCGGCGGGGCCGAAGGCGAACAGGCGGTTGCCGCAGCGGCAAGGATCAGAATGGCGAAAAGGCGTTTCATCATGGTCTATATATAGGTGACGTGCGCGGCAGTTCCCAGACCGGGCGAGACCGGCTTAAGCTGCCGGCGATCTCACAAGAAACGCAGGAAACGCCAGAATGTCCGCCAATCTCTTCGACCTGTCCAACAAGGTCGCCATCATCACGGGCTCCAGTCGTGGCATCGGCCGCGCCATCGCCATCCGCATGGCGCAGCATGGCGCCAAAGTCGTGATCAGCAGCCGCAAGGCCGAGGCCTGCGAGAAGGTGGCGGCCGAAATCAAAGATGCCGGCGGCGAAGCGATCGTCGTGCCCTGCAACGTGTCGGACAAAGCGCAGCTGCAGGCTTTGGTGGATGCCACCGTGACGCAGTGGGGCCGCGTCGACATCCTGGTCTGCAACGCCGCCGTCAATCCCTTCTTCGGCCCGTCGAAGGACATCCCCGACGACGCCTTCGACAAGATCATGGCGGTCAATATCAAGTCGAATCACTGGCTCGCCAATATGGTGGCGCCGGGCATGGCCGAGCGTGGCAGTGGCGCGATCATCGTGATCTCGTCGGTCGGCGGCCTGTTCGGCTCCAACACGCTGGGCGCCTATGGCATCTCCAAGGCGGCCGACATGCAGCTGGTGCGCAACCTGGCCGTCGAATGGGGGCCGCAGAATATCCGGGCCAACTGCATCGCGCCGGGCCTGGTGCGGACCGATTTCGCCCGCGCGCTGTGGGAGAATCCCGAGATCGCCAAGAAGGCCACCAAGGGCTATGCGCTGCGCCGCATTGGCGAGCCGGACGAGATCGCCGGCGCCGCCGTCTTCCTCGCCTCCGCCGCCGGACAGTTCATGACCGGCCAGACCATGGTGATCGATGGCGGCGGCATGGTGAATTTCCAGGCTGTCTGATCGCGGCTAGGGTCTGTACCCATTATAGGTGGGCCCGAGATCCGGCCAGCAAGGCCACCGGCAAGGAGGGAATCGCAGAGCGTAGTTGGATTACGGTCAAGATTTCCGACGCTGCCGGTGGCCTTGCTGGCCGGACCCTGTCGGGCGCGGCGCATGTTCAGTTTGGCAGCGTCGAAACTCCTCACCGATGGGCCACATCGCTTTCGGAGTTTCTCCTAGCCAAACTGAACATGCGCCAGCGTCGCGGACCCACCTATAATGGGTACAGACCCTGCTGGCGGCGGGCGGCCGGATCGCTATATATATGACGCCATGTATCTCCGCCCGCAGATCGCCGACCCGCGCGCCATCATCGATCGCCGCGCCCTGACCCTGCAGCTCGATGCTTTGGGCGGCGAGGGCAAGCATGGCTCGGCCGAACAGCGCAAACAGGCACTGGTGCTGCTCAAGGCCGCCCTGGGCCAGGGCCGGCAGGTGATCCAGCAGCGCTTCCAGTCCGGCACCCCGGCGTTGCCGACCCGCCAGGCTTTTGCCTATCTGGTCGACCAGATCATCCGCCTGGTGCATGACTTCACGGTCAACCGGGTCTATCGCCTGCCCAATCCCACCGCGACCGAGAAGCTGTCGGTCGTCGCCGTCGGCGGTTATGGCCGTGGCGAGATGGCGCCGTTCTCGGATGTCGATCTGCTGTTCCTGTTCCCCTACAAGCAGACCCCCTGGGGCGAGCAGGTGGTGGAATACATGCTCTACCTGCTGTGGGACCTTGGCCTGAAGGTCGGCCATGCCACGCGCTCGGTGGATGAATGCATCCGGCTGAGCTTAAGCGATGTCACTATCCGCACGGCGATCCTCGAACAGCGCTGGATCTGGGGCGACCAGGAACTGGCCGCTCAGCTGAAGCAGAAATTCCAGACCGAGGTCGTTGCCAAGACCGGCTCGGATTTCATCGAGAAGAAGCTGGCCGAGCGCGACGAGCGTCATCGCCGCATGGGCGACAGCCGCTATGTCGTCGAGCCGAATGTGAAGGAAGGCAAGGGCGGGCTGCGCGACCTGCATACGCTGGTCTGGATCAACAAATATCTCTATGGCATCGAGGACAGTGCCGATCTGGTGGCGCGCGGGCTGCTGCTGCCCGAAGAGCAGCGCAGCTTCACCCAGGCGATGGAATTCCTCTGGGCCGTGCGCATCCACCTGCATTACCTGGCCAACCGCGCCGAAGAACGCCTGACCTTCGACATGCAGGTCGAGATCGCCAAGGCGATGGGCTATGCCGACCGTCCGGGCCGCAGCGATGTCGAACGCTTCATGAAGAAATATTATCTGGTCGCCAAGGAAGTCGGCGACCTGACGCGCATCTTTGCCGCCGCACTCGAAGAGCGCCACAAGAAGGTGGCGCCGCTTGCCGCTTTCAAGGCGAAGATCAAGCGGGCGAAAAAGATCGACGGTTTCGAAATTGTCGGCGGCCGCGTCAATGTCGGCAGCGAAGGCATGTTCGAGAAGCAGCCGATCAAGATGCTGCGGCTGTTCCATCTGGCGCAGGAACAGGGGCTGGATGTGCATCCCGAGGCTTTACGCCTGGTGCGCCGGCATCTGAAACTGATCGACGGCAAGATCCGCAACGACCCGGAAGCCAACCAGCTGTTCATGGACATGCTGTGTTCGAAGCAGGATCCGGAAACCACGCTGCGGCGGCTCAACGAGGCCGGCGTGTTTGGGCGTTTCGTGCCCGATTTCGGCCGCGTGGTGGCGCAGACGCAGCACGACATGTATCACACCTATACGGTGGACGAGCATACGATCCGCGCCATCGGCATTCTGTCGCGCATCGAAAGCGGCGCGCTGAAGGAAGACCATCCTTTATCCGTGAATGTGATCAAGGAAGTGCTGTCGCGCCGCGTGCTCTATGTCGCGGTGCTGCTGCACGATATCGCCAAGGGCCGCGGCGGCGATCATTCGATTCTCGGCGAGAAGGTGGCCGACAAGCTCGGTCCGCGTTTCGGGCTGACGGCCGCCGAAACCGAAACCGTCGGCTGGCTGGTGCGCTGGCATCTTGCGATGTCCGCCACCGCCTTCAAACGCGACATCGCCGATCCGAAAACGGTGGTCGACTTCGCCCAGCTGGTGCAGAGCCCGGAACGCCTGCGCCTGCTGCTCTGCCTCACGGTGGCGGATATCCGCGCCGTCGGCCCGACGATCTGGAACGGCTGGAAAGGCCAGCTGCTGCGCGAACTGTATTATCGCGCCGAGGAATATCTCTCGGGCGGTTTCTCCGGCCGTCGCCGCGACGAACGCATTGCCGAAACCAAGGACAAGGTGCGCGCGTCGCTGACCGACTGGCCCAAGGCCGAGATCGACCGGCTGATGAAGCGGCATTACGAGAATTACTGGTATTCCAACGATGTCGAGATGATCCTGCGCCATGCGCGGCTGATGCGCGAAGCCGATGCCGCCAATCGCACGCTGACCACCGCGACGCGGCCGGACAAATTCCGCTCGGTCACCGAATTCACGCTCTATGCACCCGACCATCCCGGCCTGTTCGCCCGCGTCGCCGGCGCCATGGCGGCGGCCGGGGCGAATATCGTGGATGCCAAGATCTTCACCACCCATGACGGCATGGCGCTCGACAGTTTCTATATCCAGGACATGGAAGGCCTCGCCTTCGACAAGCCCGACCGCCTGAAGAAGCTCAGCACCGCCATCGAACGCGCGCTGTCAGGCGATCTCAAGCTGCGCTCGGCGATTGCAACGGAAAAGCCCGGCAGCACCAGCCGCACCCGCGTCTTCAAGGTGGCGCCGCGCGTACTGATCGATAACCAGGCCTCCAACCGCTACACGGTGGTCGAGGTGAATGGCCGCGACCGGCCGGGCTTCCTCTACGATGTCACCCGCGGACTCTACGATCTCAATCTCACCATCGGCTCGGCGCATATCGCCACCTATGGCGAACGCGCGGTCGACGTCTTCTATCTGCAGGACCTGACCGGCATGAAGCTCACCGACAAGCGCCGGCTGCAGCAGATCGAGAAGCACCTGATGAAGCAGATCACGCAGGCCGAGGAAAAGCCCGCCGCCGCCAAGGCCGCGAAAGCGGCCTAAGCACCCGCCGATGTCTCTCTTCCGCGCCATCGCCACTGTCGGCGGCCTGACCATGGTCAGCCGTGTCGCCGGCTTTGCGCGCGACCTGCTGATCGCGCGCTATCTCGGCGCCGGCCCGGTGGCCGATGCCTTCTTCGTGGCCTTGCGCCTGCCGAATTTCTTCCGCTCGCTGTTTGCCGAGGGTGCCTTTACGGCCGGCTTCCTGCCGCTGTTCAGCCGCATGGAGGCCAGCGAGGGCCGCGCGGCGGCCAGGGTTTTCGCCGAACAGGCGCTCAGCGTGCTGCTGCCGGTGACATTTGTGTTCAGTTTGCTGGCGCAGCTGGCGATGCCGGCGGTGGTCTTCGCGTTGGCGCCGGGTTTCGCGGCCGAGCGCGGCCTCGCCGATGGCCGTTTCGAACTGGCGGTGCTGCTCACCACCATCACCTTTCCCTATCTGGTTTTCGTCAGCCTCGCCGCGCTCTATGGCGCGATGCTGAACAGCGTCGGGCGTTTTGCTGCCATGGCGGCGACGCCGATCCTGCTCAATCTGGTGATGATCGCCGGCCTGCCGCTGATGAATGCGCATGTCGGCGGGCCGGGCCATGCGCTGGCCTGGTCGGTGCTGGTCGGCGGCATCGTGCAGTTCCTCTGGCTCGCCTGGGAAGCGCGCCGCGCTGGCCTGAGCCTGAAACTGCGCTGGCCGAAGCTTTCTCCGAAAGTGCGCGAGCTGTTCCGCCTGGTCGTGCCGGCCGCCATCGGCGCCGGCGCCACCCAGGTCAATCTGATCGTCGGGCTGATGCTGGCCTCGCTGCTGCCGGCCGGCGCGGTGTCCTTCCTGTTCTATGCCGACCGCATCAACCAGCTCACGGTGGGCGTGGTCGGCGTCGCCATCGCCACGGCCTTGCTGCCCACCATCTCGGCGCAGCTGGCGCGCGGCGAGGTGCAGGCTGCCGTGGCCAACCAGAACCGCGCGCTGGAATTCGGCCTGCTGCTGGCGCTGCCGGCCGCCACCGCGCTGATCACCGTGCCGTTCCCGATCATCTCGATCCTGTTCCAGCGCGGCGAATTCGACGCCGCCACGGCGCGCGCCACCGCCGATGCGCTGCTGGCCTATTCGATCGGCCTGCCCGGCTATGTGCTGTCGCGCAGCCTGACGCCCAGCTTCCATGCCCGGCAGGATACCAGAACGCCGGTGCGCATCGCTTTCGTCACCATCGCGATCAATCTGGGGCTGGGCGCCGCGCTGATGCCGAGCCTGCAGCATGTCGGCCTGGCGCTGGCGACTGCCGTGGCTGCCCTCGTCAACACATTGCTGCTCGGCTGGCTGCTACACCGGCGCGGCCACTGGCATCCGGATGCGCGGCTGAAAAGCCGCGCCTGGCGGATTCTCGTCGCCGCGCTGGCGATGGCACTGGTGCTCCATGGCCTTGACCGTTTCCTGCTGCCCGCCTGGTATGCCGGGCCCGAGCCGCTGCGGCTGGCCGCGCTGGCGGTGCTGGTGGGGGCGGGGCTGCTCACTTTCCTGGTCGCGGCCGTCGCGATCCGCGCCACGCGACCGCAGGAATGGAAGGCGATGCTGCGCAAGCCGCCAAAGACTTTACCGCCGGCCTGACGCGGTCCGTCTTGACGAGGGCGGGTCCTCCGGCGATAACCGGCCGCCTTATTCTTTCCCATAACCGGGGCCTTCCACCGCCCCACATCATCAGGGACTTCCATGGCCTTCCAACGGCGCATCTTCTCGGGCATCCAGCCCACCGGCAATCTCCATCTCGGCAACTATCTCGGCGCGGTGCGCAACTGGGTCGCGCTGCAGAACGAGTATGAATGCATCTTCTGCATGGTCGACATGCATGCGATCACCGCGTCGCTGCTGAATGCCGACGAGCTGCGCAACAGCACGCGCGAACTGGCGGCGGCGATGATTGCTTCGGGGATCGACCCGAAGAAGAATATCCTGTTCAACCAGTCGCAGAATCCCGATCACGCCACGCTGGCCTGGATCTTCAACTGCGTCGCCCGGCTCGGCTGGATGAACCGCATGACCCAGTTCAAGGAAAAGGCCGGCAAGGACCGCGAGAATGCCTCGCTGGGGCTTTACGCTTATCCCGCTCTGATGGCGGCCGACATCCTGGTCTACAAGGCGACACATGTGCCGGTCGGCGAGGACCAGAAGCAGCATATCGAACTGACCCGCGACATCGCGCAGAAGTTCAACCACGATTATGCGACGGAAACCTTCCCGCTCACCGAGCCGCTGATCTTCGGCACGGCGACGCGCGTGATGTCCTTACGCGACGGTGCCAAGAAGATGTCGAAGTCGGATGCCTCCGACCAGTCGCGCATCAACCTGACCGACACGGCCGACATGATCGCCGACAAGATCAAGCGCGCCAAGACCGATCCCGAATTGCTGCCTGAGACAGCGGCCGGTCTGGAAGGCCGCCCGGAAGCGCAGAACCTGATGGGCATCTATGCCGCGCTGTCGGGCCAGACGCTCGATCAGGCGGTGGCCGTCACGGCCGGCAAGGGCTGGGGCGATTTCAAGAAGCTGCTGACCGATACGGCGGTTTCGGTGCTCGGCCCGATCACCGCGGAGATGCGCCGCCTGATGGCCGATCCGGGCTATGTGGACGGCATCCTGCGCGAGGGCGGCGAGAAGGCGCGCGCGCTCTCGGCGCCGGTGGTGAAGGAAGTCTACGACACTGTTGGTTTCCTGCGCCCATGAGGGCGCGGGTGGCTTCCTGCGGCCGTAAATAGATGGCTTTGCCATCCACTTGCGATGTGCTGATCGCCGGCGGCGGTCCCTGCGGCCTGATGCTGGCCAACGAACTGGGCCGTCGCGGTGTGACCGTTCTGCTGGTGGATGAAAAGCCCGGCACGGCCTTCAATCCGCAGGCCAATGCGACGCAGGCGCGCACCATGGAGCATTTCCGTCGTCTCGGTTTCGCCGACGAAATCCGTGCGCTTGGCCTGCCGCCGGATTATCCCACCGACATCGCCTATTTCACGCGCTATGCCGGGCATGAACTGGCGCGTTTCCAACTGCCGGCCGCGCAGGAAGCCAAACGGCGCGCGCGGGAATCCGGGTCGTCCTGGAGCACGCCGGAACTGCCGCATCGCGTCTCGCAGAAATATGTCGAGGCCGTGCTGCGCAATAAGGCCGAGGCCTTGCCCGGTGTGACGCTGCGCTATGGCTGCCGGCTGAAGGCGTTCACCGATCACGGCGACCGCATCGCTGCCACGGTGGAGAACGTCAGCGACGGCGCGACGCAGGAGGTGACCGCCAGCTATCTGGTCGGTGCCGATGGCGCGCGCAGCATGGTGCGCGCCAGCCTCGGCATCCGCTATGGCGGCGAGACCGGCGTGCAGCGCGACTTCATGGGCGGGCGCATGTATGCGATCTACCTGCGTGCGCCGGATTTCTATTCCGCAGTGGGCAAGGCGCCGGCCTGGATGAATGTCACCTTCAATCCGCAGCGCCGCGCCTTCATGGCCGCCGTCGACGGCAAGGGTGAATTCGCGTTTCACACTCAGCTGCGACCGGGCGAGGACGAAGCTTCGGTCACCGAGGCCGATGCGCGCGCCATGTTTCATGCCGCCTGCGGCCGGGAGATCGACCTCGAAATCCTGTCGCGCGGCACCTGGACCGCCGGCCATGCGCTGGTGGCCGAGAGTTTCGGCCGTGGCCGCGTGCTGCTCGGCGGCGATGCCGTGCATCTGTTCACGCCGACCGGTGGCCTGGGCTACAACACCGCCATCGAAGACGCCGTCAATCTCGGCTGGAAACTTGCAGCAGTCCTGCAGGGCTTGGCTGCCCCTGCATTGCTGGCCAGCTACGAGGCCGAACGCCGGCCGCTCGCCCTGCGCAACACGGGTTACGCGCGTGGGTTTGCGGATTCGCTCGGCCTGTTCCTGGTCGATCCCGAGATCGAGGCCGATACAGCGGCAGGCGAGGCGGCACGGCAGAAGGCCGGCGCGTATCTCGAAGGCCATGCGCGGCGCGAATTCAACATTCCCGGCGTCACCTTCGGCGGACGTTACGACGGCTCGCCGGCGATCTTGAGCGATGGCACGGCGCCGCCCGAGGATTCCGCCAATCTTTACACGCCGAGTGCCTGCCCCGGTGGACGTCCACCGCATCTGTGGCTGGAGAATGATACGTCGCTGTTCGACCGCTTTGGTTTCGGCTGGACATTGCTGCAGCTGGGCGCAGATGGCGCTTTTGCTGCCGAGATGGCAACGGCCGCCCGAAACCTGCGCCTCGACCTGACGCAGGTGGTGCTCGGTTCGGAACAGGCGCGAGACCTGTATGCAGCCGATTATGTGCTGATCCGGCCGGACCATATCGTGGCCTGGCGCGGCCAGGGCGGCGACGCCACGGGGATTCTGCGCCGTTTGCTCGGCTATCTTGAATGAACGGACTTTCGCGCCCACATTAGGCTTCCCTCCCTTTCACGTCTGGCCGATGACCATGGATACCGCCGCTACCCGCTCTGCCTTCACTGCCTGGCTGCATAGCCGCTGGCTGCCGGTGAGCGTCATTGCCATCGTGCTGATCTTTGGCCTGTATTATCCGGTCGGCATGCTGATCGCGCATAAGGTGGACGACCGGCTGGATTACGAAATTCCCGCCGCCGAGCTTCCCGCCGGCGGCAGCCGCAGCGTCGCGCTGGCTTCGGCGCTGATCGACCGCGAGGTCAACCGCAACGGCTGGGTCGCCAACGATCCCTTCTTCATGCCGGGCTCGATGCTCGACAACATGCCGAACTACCAGCTCGGCATGATCCATGCGCTGGGCCGCTTCGCTTTCCAGATGGTCGACCAGATCGGCCGCACGCGCGGCTCCAGCCAGACCGACCGCGATCTGCAGGAAGCCGCCGGCCTGCTGCAGTATTCCGGCACCAAGTGGATTTTCGATTTTTCCACGTCGCTGCTGCCGACCGCGAAGTCGGAAGACCAGTATCGCAAGGCGCGGTCTGCGCTGGTGAGCTACAACCAGCGCCTCGTGGCGGGCAATGCGGTGTTCGAGCGTCGCGCCGACAATCTGCAGGCCACGCTGGAACGCATCGCGCTGGATATCGGCTCTGCTTCGGCCGCCATCGACCGCCGCATTCAAGAAGGCAATGCGACTTTTATCGACTGGGAAGCCGACGACGTCTTCTACAGCGTCAAAGGGCAGATGTACGCTTATTACCTGATCCTGCGCGAGCTGAAGCAGGATTATCCCAATCTGGTGCGCGACCGCGAACTGGGCGGCACCTGGGACCAGATGCTGGAATCCTTCGCTGCCGCCGCGGGGCTCAAGCCTTTGGTGGTGTGGAACGCCAAACCCGATGCCTTCATCCTGCCGAACCATCTCGGTTCGATGGGCTTCTATGTCGAGCGCTCGCGCACCCAGATCTACGAGATCGTCAACATCCTGCAGAAATAAAGCGGCAGGATTGCAAAGTCTTACCCGGTCAAGTGTCGCGTCGCTGTTACCCCCAGCTTTCTGCCATTGCGTTCCGCGTGCCGCCGGGGCAACCTTGACGACATGAGCGAAACCAAAACGGAAACCGAAGCCAAGCGGCGCAGCAAGTTCCTCGTCGTCGTTGACGACACGAACGAGGTGCGCGTGGCCGTGCGCTATGCCACGCGGCGCGCCCGCAATGTGCGCAGCGGCGTGGTGATGCTGCGCGTGATCGAGCCCGTCGATTTCCAGCAATGGGCCGGCGTGGCCGAAATCATGCGCTCCGAGGCGCATGAAGCGGCCGAGGATCTGCTGCAGAAGTTGGCCGAGCAGGTCAACCAGGAATCCGGCCTGCTGCCGGAACTGGTCATCCGCGAAGGCGTCGCCAAGACCGAAATCCTCAAGCTGGTCGACGAGGATCCCAATATCCGCATGCTGGTGCTGGCGGCGGCGCCGAATGCGGAGGGGCCGGGCCCGCTGGTCTCTGCACTGGCAGGCCAGATGGCCGGCGAACTGAAATTCCCCATCACGGTGATTCCGGGTGGCCTCAGCGACGAGCAGATCGACCGCCTGACCTGAAGGCCCCACCTGATCTGAAAACCTAGGCGAGTTCGATTGTCTTTTCAGTGAGTACCGTCATGGTCACCGGATCGCGGATATGATCGATCGGTTCACCGTCATGGCCTTCCAGCGGATCGTAGAGCGCGAAGCCCAGCACCATGTCGATGCGCATATGGTCGGCCGCCATCGGCAACAGCAGGCGGCGGTATCGCATGACGGGTCTGCCGCGCTGGCTCCAGGTCTGTAGTGTGTAAAGAGCCTTGCCGGAGACGACGGTGCGGTAGTCGGCTATGGCGCGTTCAAGCTGTGCGCCAGTGAAGGTATCATCGAGATAACGACCGCTCAGTTCGAAGCCGAGCTGCTGCCGCACCGTGACACCGGACAGGATATAGCGGAAGCGTGTGCCGCCATCGATGACCTCCACCATGAAGAGGTTGGGCAGGAGCTGGCGCAGGTCGTCAGGATCGATATCTTCGCGCGCCGGCCAGAGATTCGAGCCGCGCCAACGCCACCAGCAGGACAGCACATGGGCCAGCCGGGCATCTTCCACCTGCTGCTGTGACGTGGCAGTCATGACACAAGTCTGGACCGCGCGCCGCGCGCCAGCAACCGCAATTACTCGTATCCCGCCAGACGCTCCGTTGGCAGAGTGAACAATTCCTGCGGCTCGCGCACGCCGCGCAGGGCGTGGAAGCCGGTCGAGTTGAGATGATAGGGCGCGGCGGCATCGCCATTGATGGCCGCGGCGAAGGCGGCCGAGGCCAGCAGCGGCTTGTCCACGGCCTTGGTCTGGGCCTCCAGCCGCGCCACTTCGTTCACCGCGCGGCCGATCACGGTGAAGTCGAGCCGGTCGCGCGAGCCGATATTGCCATACACCACCTTGCCGACATGCAGCCCGAGACCGACCTTGAGCGGCGCCACGCCGGCGATCGCGCGGCCCTGGTTCAGTTCATGCAGGCCGGCAAAGGCATTCTCGGCGGCGGTCAGCGCGCGGCGGCAGGCGGCTTCCAGCGTGTTGCCTTCCTCCACGCGGAAGATCGCCAGCACACCGTCACCGATGAATTTCAGCACCTCGCCGCCATGCGCCTGGATCGGTCCGGCCATGGCGTCGAAATAGCGGTCCAGCGTCGCCACCACCTCCACCGTCTCGTTGCGGTCGGAAAAGCTGGTGAAGCCGCGCAGGTCCGACAGCCAGATGGCCGCCTCCACCTCGTAGCCGCGGCCACGCCGGATATCGCCCATCAGCACCCGCTCGGCCGCGCTCTGGCCCAGATAGGTGGTCAGCAGGTCGCGAGTCATGCGGCGGGAGGCTTCCAGTTCCAGCCGCAGGGAGATCAACGGCATCAGTTCGATCAGGTAGCTCAGCTCATCGGGCCGGAAGCCGCCCTTGCGGTCGGTGGCGAAGCTCATGAAGGAGACATTCTGGCCAGCCGCCTGTCCCGTAGCCTGGCGCCCCATGCCGGGCCCCTGGGTGAAGCGCATCGGCAGTACCAGGTAATCTGTCACCCCGGCCTGTTTCAGCTCCGGCAGGATGCCGAAATCCATCGGGGTCTCGGGCAGTTCCAGCTGGCGGCGGATCGCGGCGGCGCCCTGATGGATCACCGCGATCGGACTCTTCAGGTATTCGTCGGTCTGCATGATGTCATGGCCGCGTTCGGCCATGGTCACCCCCACGTCGCGCTGCCAGACGAAGGCGCGGGTGAGGGTCAGGGGGTGCATCGAGGGCAGTCCGGTGGTGACGCGGAAGAGCGGCACGCCTTCATCCAGCAGCTGGCGGCAGAATCCGTCCAGCAGCTCATTCACGGGCATCACTTTGCCGTCGTGATCGATCAGCCACTGGGCCGCCCGAGGGAGAACGAGCCGCGAATCGGGCCAGTTCGGCAGCTGCGTGACCCCCTCTGCGGAAGCCTTCATCGGCCCACAGCCCTGGGGACAACCTGCGATTTTATCCACATCGGTTTAAAATCTTCCAAAACTGGCGCTGCCCACGCAATTTCATGTCTCGGCCACGGTTTCGTCACGTCATGCAGCCTTGATATTTGCGGACCCGACGACCAATTTCCAGTCCACCTTTAGAGACCCAAGCATGTTTATCCAGACTGAGACCACGCCGAACCCGGCGACCCTGAAGTTCCTCCCCGGCCGCGATGTGCTGGGCGGCAGCTTTGCGGGCGGCTCGGTCGACTTCACCGATTCCGATTCGGCCAAGGCTTCTCCGCTGGCCACCCGCCTGTTTGCGGTGGCCGGCGTCGAGGGCGTCTTCCTGGGCTCCGACTTCGTGACCGTGACCAAGGCCGAGGCACAGGACTGGACCGTCCTGAAGCCGGCCCTGCTGGGCGGCATCATGGAGCATTTCATGTCCGGTCTGCCGGTGATGAATGCCGATGCCGATAGTGCCGGGGTCGAGGAGAGCTTCGATCCCGCCGATGGCGAGATCGTCACCCAGATTAAAGAACTGATCGAAACCCGCGTCCGGCCCGCCGTGGCCCAGGATGGCGGCGACATTATTTTCCGTGGTTTCGACCGCGGCGTGGTCCTGCTGCAGATGCAGGGGTCCTGTTCCGGTTGCCCGAGTTCGACGGCAACCCTGCGCTACGGCATTGAAAATATGCTGAAGCATTACGTTCCCGAGGTTTCCGAAGTTCGGGCCGTTTGAGTCGTCGCCGGTTTCCGGGGGTTTCCGGAACTGGCGGCAGTTTAACGCGTTTCCTGAGTGGGGGATCGCACATAGGGCAGCGCCCGGTGCAGTACGACGAAGATATGTCGACTGTGCCGTGGGCTTGGCGCTGATAACTGTGGAGGTTTGACCCATGACAGCACATCGCGATCGGCGATTGCTTGCCATTGGATCGGACGTACGTCTGATTTTTGCCGGTTTCGGCCTGTTGCTGGCCGTCGGCCTGGTTTCCGGAGTGGGGGTTGGTTGGCTTTCGAGCCGGCAGCTTTCCCGCGTGCCCGACATGCAGGTGGCGCAGGCCGCGCCCAGTCAGTCGGTCGGCGAATCCGTACATGATGCCTGGGATCGTCTGCGCCAGATCGCGCAGCTCGACTGGCGTGCCGTGGTCGAACCGCGCAGCAGCGCGGTGGCCGATGCCGCTCCCAAGGAGAAAAAGGACGACGCGCCGGCGATCAGTGCGGCTGAAGCTTCGCGCCGGATTGCCGAAGTGCGCCAGTTCTCGCCGCATCGCACGGCGATGCGCGCTGAGACCGACCGCACCGTCGATGCGATGCTGGCGCGTTTTGAGCAGCAGGGCTTCGATCTCGCCGAGCTGCGCAATCCTGCCGGCCAGGTGGAAGTGCCGCGCATTTTCCTGGCGTCGCTGCCGGTTGATATCGCCGACGTCAACCTAACCGAGAAGCGCAAACGCGCCTTCCTGAAGGTGATGCTGCCGCATATCCTGCGTGAGAATGAGCGTATCACTGCCGACCGCAACCGCCTGGAGCAGCTGCATCAGCGCATCCAGATGGGTGCTGCTCTGTCGACGCGTGACCAGCAGTGGATGGAACGTCAGGCCGAACTCTATGGCGTCGATGATGTCGACACCGCCGAATTGCTGAATCGCGTTGATGCGGTGCCGCCGGCTCTGGCTCTGGCGCAGGCGGTCGAGGAATCGGGCTGGGGCACCTCGCGTTTCGCGCTGATGGGCAATGCCGTCTTCGGCATGTGGACCTGGACTCCGGGTGCCGGCCTGGTGCCGGAGAACCGCCCCGAGGGCGAGACCTATGAAGTGCAGCGCTTCAAGAGCCTGGAGCATTCGGTCGCCGCCTATATGCGCAACCTGAATTCCAAGGCCAGCTATCGCGAATTCCGCGACAAGCGCGCCGCCATGCGCGACCGCAGCCAGTCGCCTGACAGCTACCAGCTGGCTGGCACCCTGCATCGCTACTCGGTGCGCGGTCAGGATTACATCCGCACCATCCGTTCGATCATGAAATCGAACACGCTGGAGCAGTTCGACAGCGCCAGGCTGACGGACGAGCCCTCGCCGCTGCTGACCACGCTGGATTTCTTCGGCAAGTCGTAATCCCCAGACATTGATCTGCCGAACTGGATCATCAGAGCCGGCCCGGGTCCCCCCGGGCCGGCTTTTTTGTACCGGATCGGGAGCGATCCAGGCGGGCAAATCGCCGGGCCGCCGCCTTGCAGCGGCGTTAACCCGCCCAATATACTGTATTAACGCCGCCGGGCGGCCCCGCCATGCGCGGTGCCCCGGTGCATTTTGCATTGTATGAGGCTTACCATGTCCGTCCGTCTCTCTGGCCGTCTTCTCCTGATCCCCGCGCTGGCCGGCGCCCTGATGGTCTCCGCCTGCCAGAATAACGGCTCCGGCGGGCCGCAGATGAACAAGGAAAATGTCGGCACGGTGCTGGGCGGCATCGGCGGCGCCGTGCTCGGCGCGCAGTTCGGCAAGGGTACCGGCCAGTTGGTTGGCGTGGCCGCGGGTGCGCTGGCCGGCGCCTATCTGGGCAACCAGATCGGCTCGTCGCTCGACAAGGCCGACAAGGCCGCGATGGAACAGGCCAGCAATCGCGCCACCACCGCGCCGATCGGGCAGCCGATTTCCTGGCGCAACCCCGACAGCGGCAATTCCGGCACGGTGACGCCGACGCGCGAAGGTACCGCCAGCAATGGCGATTACTGCCGCGAGTTCCAGCAGTCGGTCACCGTCGGCGGCAAGACTGAACAGGCCTTCGGCACGGCCTGCCGCCAGCCCGATGGCAGCTGGAAAGTCGTCAACGGTTGATCCGCATGTCCGCAGCCGGACGTAAATCCCGTGCATGGCTTGGCGCTGCGCAGGTCGCAGTGCTGGGTTGCGCGCTGCTGATTGCGCCGGCGGCGAAGGCGGATTTCGCACAGGGTGTGCGCGCCTACGAAGCCGGCGACCACAAGGCGGCGTATGACGCCTGGCTGCCGCTGGCCAATCGCGGCGACGTGGCGGCCATGCGCAACATCGGCCATCTCTATCGCTGGGGCCAGGGCGTCGAGAAGGACATCGCGCAGGCTATCCACTGGTATCGCATGGCAGCCGAGAAAGGTTTCTCGCGCGCGCAGGCCAATCTTGCGGCGATCTATCTGCAGGGCGATGAAGGCACGCCGGTCGATTACGACGAGGCGCATAAGTGGTTCGCCGCCGCCGCTGTGCAGAACCTGGCCGTGGCGCAATACAATCTCGGCCTGATGTATGAACTCGGCCTCGGCGTCGAGAAGAATGAGCCGCGTGCGCTCGGCTGGTACAATCTCGCCGCCAAGGCCGGCCAGCCGGAAGCGATCGAGCGACTGTCGCAGCTGGTGAAAACCACCGAGCCGCCGCTGGTCTCGGGCGTGAATGTGCCGACGACATCAGATGCCACGGCGCCTGCCGCACAGCCTGCTGTTCCGCCGGCTGCCGTGCCGGTGCCCCAGGCTGCCGCCGCCGACAGCAAAACCGAAACCGTCACCAATACGCCGGCGCCTGCCGCGGCACCGCCGGCGGCTCCCGCCGCACCTGCGGCTGCCGAACAGCCGGCCACTCCGCCGTCAGGGGCGGGGCCATCGCAGGAGGATAACCGCCCTGGCTTCCTCAGCCGTTTCTACTCGGCGATTTCTTCGGGTGGCGGTGTCTCGATCCCTGATATGTTCACAGCGTCGCCGGACGAAACCCCAGCAACGACAGGCGAACCGCCTGCTGCACCCGCGCCTGCATCCGATGGGCAGGGCAGCAAGCCTTGAGGATTGAGCAGGATGCGTGATCCCTATCAGGTCCTGGGTGTGGCGCGCGGTGTCAGCAATGACGACCTGCGCAAGGCCTATCGCAAGCTGGCGAAAGAATTCCACCCCGACCGCAACCAGGGCAACGAGACGGCGTCCGACCGCTTCAAGGAAATCTCGGCGGCCTACGATCTGATCGGCGATCCCGAGAAGCGCGGCAAATACGACCGCGGCGAGATCGATGCCTCTGGCCAGCCGCGCGCGCGCGGTTTCGGTGGCGGCGCCTATCGTCCGGGCGGCGGCGCGGCCGGTGCCGGCGGCGGACCATTCGGCGGCTTCGGTTTCGATCCCAATGCCGGCGGCGAAGATATTTTCGACGAGATTTTCGGCCAGATGCGGCGCGGTCGCGGTGCTGCCGGTGGGGCGGGTGCCGGAGCAGGTTTCGGCGCGCGCAATGCCAACCGGCCGATGCGCGGCGCCGACCGTCATTTCAATCTGAAGATCGGCTTCCTCGATGCCGCGCGCGGCTGCAAGCGCCGCCTCACCATGCCCGATGGCAAGCAGCTCGATGTCACCATTCCCCCCGGCCTGGGCGATGGCCAGCAGATCCGCCTGCGCCACCAGGGCGATGCCGGCCGTAACAACGGCGAAGCCGGCGATGCGCTGATCGAAGTCACCGTCGAGCCGCATGCCTTTTTCACCCGCCAGGGCGACGATTTGCATCTCGAATTGCCGGTCACGCTGGACGAAGCCATCCTCGGTGCCAAGATTCCGGTCCCCACCATCGATGGCATGGTCGCGGTCAGCGTGCCCAAGGGTGCCAGTTCGGGCACCACGCTACGTCTCAAGGGCCGCGGTTTTCCGCTCAAGGGCGGCGCATCCGACCAGCGCGGCGACCAGTATGTGAAGCTGAAGCTGGTGTTGCCCGAGAAACCCAACTCGGCACTGGAAAAGCTGATCGAGGGCTGGGCCAAGTCGAACAAATACGACGTGCGGGCCAAATACACGGTCGAATGACTCCGGCTGCCGCCGCTTAACGAAGCATTCACCATCTGCTGACAGGCTAAGTTACGGACTTTTCTTGCAGAGGAGTCCGGCGGACTCTATCGTCCGCGCAGTTTCCGCCGATTCGCAAACGGACCCCGATTCGGTCATGTATACGCGTCGCTTCATCATCTCCTCGTTGGCCGGTCTGCTGGGCAGTGCCGCCGTGCCCGCATGGGCGCAGGGCCGCCAGGTGCCGGTGCCGGCCCGCAAGCCCGTGCCCAGTGCCCCCAAGGCGCCGCCGCGCGCGCCGGCTATCGTCATTCTCGATCCCGGCCATGGCGGTCGCGATCCAGGCGCCATTGGCGTCACCGGAACGGAAGAGAAGGATGTCACGCTCTCGATCTGCCAGAGCATCCGCCAGGCGCTGGCCGGACGTTCGGATATCAAGGTCTTCCTGACCCGCGACCGCGACAGCTATATCCCGCTGCCTAGCCGGGTGGCCTTCGCGCATGACAAGCATGCCGATCTCTTCATCTCGATCCACGCCGATGCGGCGCCCAACAGGTCGGCGCGCGGGCTATCGGCCTATACCCGCGCCGACAAGGCGACGGACGATTTCGCCCGCCGGCTGGCGGATCGCGAGAACCAGGTCGATGCGATCTACGGCTTCGATGCCGGCGCCACCGACAAGCAGACCGCGGCGATCCTGATCGATCTGGCGCGCCGCCATGGCCATAATGCCTCGCTGGCGGCCAAGCGCCGCATCGTCACCGGTGTGGGCCATCGCGTGCAGCTGCTGGAAAACCCGATGCGCGCGGCCAATTTCGCGGTGTTGCGTTCTCCAGCGTTGCCCAGCGTATTGATCGAGACCGGCTTCCTGTCCAATCCGCAGGACGAGAAAATCCTGCGCAACGCGAAATCGCGCGCCGATCTGGCGCGCTACCTCGCCGACCAGATCGCACCCGTCGCGATGGACCTGCGCGAGGCGTGAGTTCCACAAGCCGTCACCCTCGGCCTTGCGCCGAGGGTCCATCTGCGCGTCCCGATGCGCGGAGGGTTGGTATGGATCCTCGGGACAAGCCCGAGGATGACGTTTTTAGCTGATGCTCCCAGACCTCTTTCCGTTTCTCGTCGCCTCTCTCGGCGTCTTCCTGATCGCCTTCATGCGCGGCGCCTTCGGTGGCGGTTTTGCCATCGTCGGCATTCCGGTGCCTCTCACTGGCGATGGACCCGATCACCGCCGGCACTGTGCTGGCCCCTGTCTTCATCGCCATAGATATTGTCGCGTTTTACTACTGGCGGCCGGGCACCTGGTCGAAGCCGGATGCGAAGCTGCTGCTGCCCATGCTGGTGCTCGGTATCGGCGCCGGCTGGCTGCTGCTCTCGGTGCTGGATCGCCATCTCATCGAAATCAGCATGGCGCTGATCACGCTGCTCTTCGCCGGGCTCTGGTTTCGCAGCGGCGGCGTAATACAGACACGTCCGCGCGTACCGGCGAAAGGTCTCATCGCCGGCTTCTGCTCTGGCATCACGACCATGGTGGCGCATTCCGGCGGGCCGCCGCTGGCGATGTATCTGCTGCCGCTCGGCCTGTCGAAAGCTGTCTATGCCGGCACCACCAGTCTGTTCTTCACGGTTGCCAATGCCGTGAAGGCCGGGCCGTGGCTGTATCTGGGGCAGCCGGATGCGAAGACGTGGGTTTTGATTGCGGCCTGCCTGCCGGTGGCGCCGTTGGGCGTCTGGCTTGGCTGGCGGCTGCATGAACGGCTGGACCAGAAGCAGATGTATCGCGCTTGCTACAGCCTGCTGGTGGTCACGGCGCTGAAGCTGTTATGGGACGGCTTCTCAGGCTTCCTGCACGGCTGACCAGAAATCCTCAGCAATCCTGGTGCCGCGCTCGCGCTGGCGATACAGCCGGATCTCGACCGGGATGATCCAGGCTTCATGGCCGGCCAGCACCAGAGTCTTCGCCTTCAGATCATCCTCGATCAGACTGTCGGGCAGCCAGGCGATGCCGCGGCCATCGCGGGCCATGGCGCGCAGCACCGTGCCCTGCGGTGCGATGAAACTGACGCGCAGCGGTAGACTCGTCTCGCGCCGGCCCAGCATGGCCGTGACGATGCGGCCGAGACCTGAATCTTCCGCATAGGCCAGATAAGGCAGCGGCTGCGTCGCGCCATCGAGGCGATGCACCGGTTGGCCCTTCGCATCTGGCGCGCAGACCGGCAGCAGGCGATCCTGCGCCAGCCGGCGATACAGAAAGCGATCCGGCGGCAGGCGATTGGCCACCGCATCATGACCATGGCAGAGCAGGAACTGGCTCTGACCCTGCAGCAAAGCTTCCTCGCCGGCCTGCATGCTGCCTGACATCAGGCGGATCGCGCCAAGGCGGGCGGCGATATCCAGTCCGCGCAGCCAGCCGGGAAAGAAGGTGAGCGACAGCGCCTGCGTCGCAGCAAAGATCAGCGTCGCGGTTTCGGCCTGCTCGGCCTGGCGCGCTTCATCGCGCGCCTGCGCCAGGCGGCGCAGCATGTCGCGCACCGCAGGCATGAACTGCTCGCCGGCGGCGGTCAGTCGCACCGGCTGGGCCGAGCGGTCGAACAGCATCACGCCGGCCCAGTCCTCCAGCGCGCGGATGCGGCGGCTGAAGGCCGGCTGCGTCATATGCCGGGCTTCCGCCGCGCGGCTGAAGTTGCCGGCTTCGGCGAGTGCCAGAAAATCTTCCAGCCAGTTGAATTCCATAGCCTGTCGGCCCAATGCGGGATTGGAATGATCAATTCCGAATCTGGCATTGGCCTGGGCCTCCTGTCCATGTCTAGGATACTGCCATCAGACAAGGAGCCGTGATTTCCCATGCGTATCGTTGAAGTTCGCGAAAAGACCGCCTCGATCGCCTCGCCGATCGCCAATGCCTATATCGATTTCTCGAAGATGACCTGCTCGGTGGTGGCGGTGATCACCGACCAGGTGCGCGACGGTAAGCCCGTGGTCGGCTTCGGCTTCAACTCGAATGGTCGCTACGGGCAAGGCGCGCTGATGCGAGAACGTTTCCTGCCGCGCCTGATGGAAGCCAACCCGGATACGCTGGTCGATACCACCAACAACAACCTGGATCCCTTCGCGATCTGGAAGACGCTGATGCAGAACGAGAAGCCGGGCGGTCATGGCGAACGCTCGGTGGCGGTCGGCACGCTCGATATGGCGGTGTGGGATGCGGTGGCCAAGATCGCCGGCGTGCCGCTGTGGCGCCTGCTGGCGGACCGTTATCGCGGCGGCGTGGCCGATGACAAGGTCTGGGTCTATGCCGCCGGCGGTTATTACTATCCCGGCAAGGACCTCTCGGCTTTGCAGGATGAGATGAAAAGCTATCGCGACCGCGGCTATCGCGTCGTCAAGATGAAGATCGGCGGCGAACCGCTGAAGGATGATCTCAAGCGTATCGAAGCCGTGCTGAAGATCGTCGGCGATGGCCAGAATCTCTGCGTCGACGTCAACGGTCGTTTCGATATTAAGACGGCGATAGAGTACGGCAACGCGATCAAGCCGTATAATCTCTACTGGTATGAGGAAGTCGGCGATCCGCTCGACTATGCCCTGCAGGCGGAACTCGGCAAACATTACGACAAGCCGATGGCGACCGGCGAGAATCTGTTCTCGCACCAGGATGCACGCAATCTCATTCGCTTCGGCGGCATGAACAGGGAGCGCGACTTCCTGCAGTTCGACTGCGCGCTCAGCTATGGCCTGGTCGAATATCTCCGCACGCTGGATGTGCTGCAGGAGCATGGCTGGTCGAGCCGCCGCGTGGTGCCGCATGGCGGCCACCAGATGTCGCTCAATATTGCAGCCGGCCTGCATCTGGGCGGCAATGAAAGCTATCCGGATGTGTTCAAGCCCTTCGGCGGCTTTGCCGACGGCATCGCGGTGAACGACAGCTATGTCTCTTTGCCGCAGATTCCCGGTGTCGGCTTTGAGGCCAAGGCCGAACTCTATAAGGTGATGAAAGAGCTGCTGGATTAGGCTTGGCTATGGCGGGGTGGCGGGGGATGCGTTAAACATTCGCCGCCGCCATCAATCGGATTGCCGATGCGCCAGAAACTGCCCGCCCGCTACAACGCGATTGCCGTGCCGCTGCTGCTGTCGCTGATGATGACCTGCATCGTCTCGGGGATCGCCACGGTCAACAGCATCGGCCTGCCGGATGGTTTTGTCGGCAAATGGATGCAAGCCTGGCTGTATTCCTGGATCGTCGCCTTCCCGATCATGCTGTTCGTGCTGCCGGTGGTGCGGCGCATCGTGGCGCTCTTCGTCGAGCCGCCGCGCTTTTAATTTTTCTGCAAACAGACGGCGAAGAAGCCGTCCATGCCGCCACGGCCCGACCACATCGAGGGCAGGGTGCGCAACGCGCCTTCATGTGTCACGGCCTCTGACGGCAGATGCAGCCGGCCGGCATCGGCGGGCACGATCTGGGCGCCCGGCAGCGCCAGCAGATGGCGGATCTGGTATTCGGCTTCCTCGGGCTGCAGCGAACAGACGCAATAAACCATGCGCCCGCCATCTTTCAGCAGCGTCCAGCTTTTCTGCGCGAGGCGGCGCTGCAGATCGGCCAGCTTCGCCACATCGGTTTCGTCTTTTAAGTAAGGCAGGTCGGGATGGCGGCGGATCGTGCCGGTCGCCGTGCAGGGCGCGTCCAGCAGGATGGCGTCGAAACTTTCGTCGGGCTGCCACTGTTCGATCTCGGCGGTGCGCACATCGACCTTGAAGCCCAGGCGCTTCAGATTCTCTTTCAGCCGCTTCAGGCGCGGATCGGAACGGTCGACCGCCATCACGCTGGCGCCGGCTACGGTCAGCTGGATCGTCTTGCCGCCGGGCGCGGCGCAGAGGTCGGCCACGCGCTGCCCCTTTACGTTGCCGAGCAGCTTCACCGGCAACGAAGCCGCGACATCCTGCACCCACCAGGCACCGTCCTCGAAGCCCGGCAGACTCTCCACCGCGCCGCCGGCCATGCGGCGCAAACCACCGGTCGGCAGAATCTCAGCCGCCAGCTTTTCGGCCCAGATGGCGGCGTCATCGCCCTTCAAGGATATATCCAGCGGCGCTTCCTGCAGATGCGCCATGGCAATGTCTCTGGCGATATCCTCGCCGTAGAAATTCACCCAGCTCTGCCACAGCCAGTCTGGCGTGTTGGCCCGGGCGACATCCTGTTCGGCCACGATGGCAGCGCCTTCGGTGGCGACCTTGCGCAGCACGGCGTTGATCAGGCCGCGCGGCTTTTTCTGCTCGGGATGCATCAGGTTGACGGCTTCGCCCACGGCGGCATGGGCCGGCGCATCGAGGAACAGCAGCTCGGCCGCGCCCAGCCGCATCGCCTCGCGCGGCAGTCCCTTGGGCCAGAGCGTGAGGAATTTGCGCAGAACCCCGTCGATCTGGCCGCGGCGTCGGAGCGTGGTGGCGACCAGCCGGCGCACATAGCCGCGGTCGCGGTCGGGCAGGTCGCGGAAGCCCGATTTCGGATCGGCCAGGGCATCGTCCAGCGCGCGGCCCTTGCCCAGCACCATATCGACCAGGTTGGCGGCAACGCGGCGCGCGGAAGCCGGGCCGGGAACAGTGGGGAAGGCGGAAGGGGCAGACATGGCGCCTCTTCTAGCCTTCAGGCCCCGGGCCGTCGAGGCAGAGGGCTATCTGAGGGTGAAAAACCCCGGATTCGCCGCATTTCGTCGCGGAAAGCCGCGCCCCCGCTTGCTTGGCCTGCGCGGCCAAATTTGCTAAGCCTGCGCCATGCCGCAGCAAGCCACCCGAATCGCCCCCTCGATCCTTTCGGCCGACTTCGCCCAGCTCGGGGCCGAAGTCGCCGCCATCGACAAGGCGGGCGCCGACTATATCCATATCGATGTAATGGACGGCCATTTCGTGCCGAACCTGACCATTGGCCCCAGTGTGGTGGCCGCGCTCCGCAAGCACACGAGCCGGCCGTTTGACGTGCATCTGATGATCTCGCCGATCGATGCCTTCATCCCGCAATTCGCGGAAGCCGGCGCCGATATCATCACCGTGCATCCGGAAGCCGGTCCGCATGTGCATCGCACGCTCCAGCTCATTCGCAGCCTGGGCAAGAAGGCCGGCCTGTCGCTCAATCCGGGTACGCCGGTCGAGGCCGCGCTCGCCGTACTCGACATGGTCGATCTCGTGCTGGTGATGAGCGTCAATCCCGGCTTCGGCGGGCAGAAGTTCATCCATACGCAGCTTGAGAAGATCAAGGTGCTGCGCAAGGCCATCGATGCCTCGGGTCGCAATATCGATCTCGAAGTCGACGGCGGCATCAATGCCGAAACCGCACAGCTGGCGGTCGATGCCGGCGCTGATGTGCTGGTGGCCGGCACCGCGACTTTCCAGGGCGGTCCGTCGGCCTATGCCGACAACATTGCGCGGGTGCGCGCAAAGCCGTCGAAGTGAGATGACGTGACTGCGGCCTCGCTGCAGGATACCGCCGGTCGTAAATTGCTGCGCCGCCTGGCCGCGGCCTGGTATGGCACACGGCTTTACGCGCTGACCCTGCCGCGCAAAGCGCCGCTTGAGCTTCCCGTCCTGCCCGACGATCCCTGGACCGGCACCATCGGCAATGCCGACCGCCTGTTTCAGGGAAGATTTGTGTTTGCCGGGGCGGAGGTCGTGTCGCCGCATGCCGCGCCCTGGTCGATCACGCCCGCCGAAGCCCAGCTCGATGTCGCCAGCCACGCCGCCTGGGCTGCCGGCCTGCATGGCTTTGTCTGGCTGCGCGATTTCGCCACCCAGGGCGGCGACATGGCGCGACGCATGGCGCGCAGTCTGGTGGCCGACTGGATCGCGAAACATGCCCTGTCGATCCGCGGCCTGCCGTGGCAGCCGGCCATCGCCGGTCGCCGGCTGACGCAATGGCTGCTCGCCTCGCATTTCCTGCTCGACGGCGCCGACGATGGCTTCGGCCATGATTTCCTGCTCAGCATCGCGCGGCATACGGCCTATCTGAAACGCGCCAGCGCCAATGCACCGGTCGGCTGGCCGCGTTTCGATGCCACGCTGGGCGCCGTCTATGGCGCCGAAGCACTCGGCCAGGCGCAGGACAAGATGGCGATCCATGCGCTCTGTGCGGCGCTGGATACGCAGGTGCTGGCCGATGGCGGCCATGTGTCGCGCAATCCCTCGCTGCTCTATCGCATGCTGCGCGATCTGGTGGCGCTGTGGCGCTTCCTGCAGGCGGTCGATCCTGAACGCGCCGCGCTGTTGCAGCCCTATCTCGACCGCATGGCGCCGATGCTGCGCAGCCTGCGCCATGGCGATGGTGGGCTGGCGCTGTTTCATGGCGGCGAGGAAGAGAATGCCGCGCAGATCGAGCTGCTGCTCGATCTGTCCGATGCCAAGGGCAAGCCGCTGACCTCGGCCACGCATAGCGGCTTTGAGCGCGCGGTGGCGAAACGCGCGCTGCTGCTGCTTGATGTCGGTGCCGCGCCGACATCTACGGCCAATGTCAAACCGCATTCCGGCCTGCTGTCGTTTGAATTCAGCCACGCCAAGGATCGCCTGATCGTCAATTGCGGCGCCTCGCGTCGCATGGGCGGCAACTGGGCGACCGCCTTGAGCGGCGTGGCGGCGCATTCCACATTGTGCCTCGGCAGCAAGGAACCTGCCGACAGCGCTGCAGTTTCGGTCTCACGCAACGAACAGGATGGTGCCATCTGGTTCGAAGCCGAGCATGATGGCTGGCGCGCCAGCTACAACCGGATCTATCGCCGGCGCCTGTATCTCTCGGCCGGTGGCGAGGACCTGCGCGGCGAGGAGATCGTCTCCGAGGCTGGCGGTATGCCGGTCGAGGCCGTGTTGCGGCTGCATCTTCACCCGGGCATGCACGCTTCGCTGATCGGCAGCGGCGATACCGTGATCCTGAAAACCTCCAGCGGGCAGGGCTGGCGCTGGCGTGGTATGGGTGGCGTGGTACGTTTGGAAGACGGCGTCTACCTTGGCGCTGCCGGCGAGTTGCGCCGCACGCAGCAGATTGTAATGGCGGGTTCGGCAGGTACCGAATCCCTGGTGTTCAAATGGGCTCTGACAAAGATCAACTAGGCAGCCTGTTCTCCGGCCGCAGCCGGCAGGTGGCCAGCGAGAAACCGGGCGCGGTGGAAGCCAACCGGCTGATCTCGCTCGCCTCGCTGGATGCCGAGCCCTGGAAGAATGGCGGCGGCACGACGTATCAGATCGTGGTCGATCCGCCGGAGGCCAATACCTCGAATTTCCGCTGGCGCGTCAGCCGCGCGGTGATCGAGCGCGACGGACCTTTCTCAAGCTTCCCGAATGTGTCGCGCTGGATTGTGCTGGTCTCGGGCCCCGGCTTCACGATGGAATTTTCCGATGGCACGTCCTTCGACGTGGTGAAGCCCTTCGAAGTCTACTGGTTCGATGGCGGGCTGGGCGTGAACTGCAGGCTGAAGGATGGCCGCCCGGTCACCGTGCTCAATGTGATGGCGCATAACGAGATGGTGATGCGGGTGAATATCGCGCAGAACCGCAACATGCTGCCCAGCGCCGGCCATGCCATCGTGTCGGCCTACAGCGCCTCGGTGCGGCTGGATGAGCGCCACGTGCTCATCGCAGCCGTCGATAAACCCTTCTGATTAAGACTTCGGGTTAGCCCTTCTGGGCTTCCGCCACGAAGGGCTTAAGCGGTTTCTGCGGCCGCGGGCCGAGATGGCTGATCACTTCGGCGGCGCAGAGCGAGCCGAGGCGACCCGCGGCATGCAGGTCGAAATCATGCGTGAAGCCGTAGAGGAAACCGGCCGCGTAGAGATCGCCTGCACCGGTGGTGTCGACCACGGTCACGCCCTTGATCGCGTCGATGATGTGTACTTCCTCGCCGGCCAGGATGACTGAACCCTTTTCCGAACGAGTCAGCGCCGCGACATCGACATGATGGCGCACATGCTGCAAAGCCGCGTCGAAATCCTTCGACTGGTAGAGCGAGATGATTTCCGCCTCGTTGGCGAACAGGATATCGATATGGTGTTCCACCAGATGCTGGAATTCCTCGCGATGGCGGTCGACGCAGAAACTGTCGGACAGCGACATCGCCACCTTGCGGCCTGAATCATGCGCCAGCCGCATCGCCTTGCGCATGCCTTCCTTGGCCATCGGCTGGTCCCAGAGATAGCCTTCCAGATAGGTGATCTCGGCAGCCGCCACGGCAGACGCCTCGATATCATCGGGCGTCAGGTCAATCGAGGCACCCAGATAGGTGTTCATGGTGCGCTGGCCATCCGGCGTCACCATGATCATGCAGCGCGCCGTCGAGGGGCCGTCGGTAGCCGGCGCGGTATCGTACTGCACGCCCAGCGCCTTGATGTCGCGGCCGAACACCTCGCCCAGCGCGTCATTGCGCACCCGGCCGATGAACTGCACCTTGCCGCCCAGCGCGGCAATGCCGGCCGCCGTGTTGGCGGCTGAGCCACCGGAGACTTCCGTGGTCTCGCCCATGGCGCCGTAGAGCTGCTCGGCGCGGCCGCCATCGATCAGGGTCATGCCGCCCTTGGGCATGCCATGCTCGTCGAGGAAGGCATTGTCGACGCGGGCTAGCACGTCGACGATGGCGTTGCCGATGGCGAGCACGTTGTTTTTCGCCGAGGAAGATTTCAGTTGGGACATAGAGGGTTTCCCGATCAGGACAAATCTCGTTACTCTGTAGCCGTTCGACAGAAGGAAGGCAAATATGGACGCGTTGATTAAGATGACCGCTCGCCAGGCCGTGGCCGCCCTGAAGGCGCGGGAGGTCACCCCGGCCGAGCTGATCGATGCTGCCGCCAAGCGGATTGCCGAGGTCGAGCCCAAGATCAACGCCCTGCCGACGCTTTGCCTGGACCGCGCCCGCGCCATGGCCGAAAAGCTGACCCCGCCCGACCCGGCCCCGCCGGGCTATCTCTACGGCCTGCCGATCGCCACCAAGGACCTGGTCGATGTGGCCGGCGTGCGTTCCACCCAGGGCAGCCGTGTCTTTGCCGATTACGTGCCGACCAAATCCGGCTGGTCGGTCGAGCGGCTGGAAGGCAACGGCGCGCTGATTATCGCCAAGTCGAACACGCCGGAGTTCGGCGCCGGCTCGCAGACCTTCAACGACGTGTTCGGCACCACCACCAATCCGTGGAACACGGCCACCACGCCGGCAGGCTCTTCGGGCGGTGCGGCGGCCTGCCTGGCTGCAGGCGAAGTCTGGCTCGCTGACGGCTCCGATCTCGGCGGCAGTCTGCGCATCCCGGCAAGTTTCACCGGCGTGGTTGGTCTGCGTCCATCGCCCGGTCGTGTCGCCTTCGGTCCGCGCGCGCTGCCCTTCGATCCTTTGTCGGTCTATGGCCCGATGGCGCGCAACGTGGCCGATTGCGCGCTGATGCTGGATGCGATGAGCGGCTTCGAGCCGCGCGATCCCTTAAGCATTCCCGCGCCCGAGCGCAGCTTCGTTTCCACGGTCGATCACGCCATGGTCACTGGCCGTTTGCCGAGTCGCTTTGCTAGTGGCTGTCGTATTGGCTGGTCGCCGGATCTGGGTCTGTCGCCGGTCGATGCCGAAGTGCTCGCCATCTGCGAAGCTGCCGTCAAGCGCATTGCGAAGCTCGGTGCGGCAGTGAGTGAAGACGTACCTGATTTCAGTGGGGCGGAAGAGTGTTTCCAGGTTTTGCGTGCCGCCAATTTCGCCACCACGGTCTGGCCGAAGATCAAGGACAAGACCGATCTGGTGAAACCCGAAGTGATCTGGAACGCCGAGAAGGGCCTCAAGCTCACCGGCGAGGAGAAGGCCCGGGCGCTGCAGGTGCAGGGCCAGATCTACAATCGCGTCGCGGCGTTTTTCGAGAAGAACGATTTCCTGGTGCTGCCGACCTGCGTCTCGCCGCCCTTCGATCATCGCCTGCGCTATCTGGAAGAAGTCGCCGGCCGCAAATTCGACACCTACATTTCCTGGCTGGTGCTGACCTTCGCCATCACCATCACCGGCACGCCGGCGATTTCGATTCCCTGCGGCTTTACCAGAAGCGGTCTGCCGGTGGGTCTGCAGATCGTGGCGCGTCCGCGCGGCGAAGCCGAGCTGCTGGCCTTCTCGGCTGTGCTCGAAGCCGAGTTCGGTCTCAGCGAGCGAGTTCCGGTGAATCCCATCGAAGGCACCATATGATCGCAGTCTCGCTCCGTCGCGCGCTGGCGCAACTGCCCGATCCCGCCTTCCGCGGGGTGCTGGTCAAGTCGCTGGTGATCAGCCTGGTGGTCTTCGTGTTGCTCGGGATCGGCATCTACGCCGCCCTGATGGTCGTGCCCGCCACCGGCTATACCTGGCTCGACTGGACGATCACGGCACTGTCCAGCCTCGGGTCTTTCCTCGGCATGATGCTGCTCTTTCCGGCGGTCATGACGGCGGCAATCGGCATTTTCCTGGACGATATCGCCGAAGCTGTCGAGCGCCGCTACTATGCGGGCGAGGTGCCTGGCCGGCCGCTGGCCACGATGCCGGCGCTGTGGAGCGCCCTGCGCTTCCTCGGCATCGTTCTTGCGGTCAATATCCTGCTGCTGCCGCTTTATGCCATCCTGCTGTTCTTCCCGCCGCTGCTCTATGGCCTGTCGCTGCTGGTGAACGGCTATCTGGTCGGACGGGAATATTTCGAGGTAGTCGCCTTCCGTTACCAGTCGCACGCGGAGGCAACCCAGTTGCGCCGTCGCCGCCGCGGTGATGTCTGGCTCTGCGGCGTACTTATTGTTCTTCTGTTAACCATTCCGCTCGTAAATTTTCTCGTCCCGATTGTGGCAACCGCCTTCATGGTTCACGTCTACAAACGGTTGCGGGCAGCGGGCTGACCTGAAATTCCGGCCATGCGGGTTGTAATGCCGGGCAAGTGATCCAGGGGATCAGAGGAGACCGCCATGTTTGGTCGCAAGAAGCCGAGCACCGACAGTGCCGCGATGATGCCGCCGGCCCCTCCGGTCCAGGCTGAGCTCAAGCCGATCGAGCCCAAGCAGATCCAGACCGGGCAGCCTGAACTGTCTGCCGCACCGATCAAGACGGGCGACGACGAACTGCCGCCGATGCCGAGTCATCTGCGCAGCGTCGGAAAGCCCGTCCTTCCCCCCGTCACAACCGCAGGAGCCGCCGCCATGTCCGACACCAATCCGCCGACCCCGACCTTCCGCCCCGAAATCGCCAAGCGTCCGATGGACCTGGCGCCCAAGGGCCTGGTGCAGGCGAGTGCTGGTGCGGCTCCCGCCACGCCGGCGCGTTCCGACAACCATGCCGAGCCGAAGGTTCTGCTGATCGGTCGCGAAATCAGTCTGAACGGCCAGATCACCGCCTGCGACCGTGTCGTGGTCGAAGGCCGCGTCGAGGCCCAGCTCACCGAAAGCCGCTTTGTCGAAATCACCGAGACCGGCCAGTTCAAGGGCTCGGCCGAAGTGGAAGAGGCCGAGATCCGCGGTCGCTTCGAAGGCCGCCTCAGCGTGCGTGGCCGTCTGCTGATCCGCGGCTCGGGCAAGGTTTCGGGCGAAATCGCCTATGGCCAGATCGAGATCGAATGCGGCGGCGAGATTTCCGGCACCGTACAGACCGTCGCCTCGGGCGGCCGTCTGGCGTCGCCGGCGGCTGCCGAATAGTTGTTCTGCGCATAACCTGCGTTTAAGCTGCGCGGCGTGAAAACGCCGCGCATTCTTTTTGCCCTCGTCCTGCCGGTCGCGCTCGCTGCCTGCGGTGCGCGGCAGCCTGCGACCACGACGGGTGTGCTGCCGGGCGAAGACCTCGATCTCTCGCTGGTACATCAGAAGCCAGACGAACCGCCGCGCCGGCCGCTCAGCGCCGATGTGGTGCGCAAGACCGCCGCCGAAGCCCGCGTGCTGTTTGGCACGCCGACCACCTTGCGGCGCGAACCGCCCGGCGAGGTCTGGCAGTACCAGGCCGAGGCGCCACGCTGCACCCTGTTGCTGTTCCTCTATCCCGACGAATCCGCCACCCGCATGCGCGTCAGCCATGCCCAGGTGCTGAGCCGCGTGCGCGGCCAGACCATCGACGACAGCGACTGCCTCGCCGCCCTGCTGAAAACCCCGCCGCAGCCGGTGCCGCAGCGGCCGATGTCTTGAGATAAAAACAAATACACCCTCACCCCAACCCTCTCCCGCAAGCGGGAGAGGGAGTCTACTAGATCCTCGCCCGCGTTAGCGGGAAAGGGAGGGACCCGCTGCGTAGCAGTGCGAGGGTGAGGGGCTTGATTCGTCAGGTCAGAAATTCACTGCGAAAGTCCTCGTAACTCACCACGCGCAACTCCGGCGCCTGTCTGGCAAGCTGGTCCTTCAGCGCCCTGTCATCTGTCACCAGCAGGTCGCAATGTTCGGCCGCGGCCTTGCCGATGATGCTGTCGCGTGATGCGATCCAGTCGGCCGGCACTTCGGCCGTTGCCGCATGCAGGGCATGAAAGATCTCCAGCAGGGCCTCGCGTCGCGCCGGATCGGCAATCTGGCGCAGCTCGTCTTCCTGCGTCGCCGTGGTGATCACGCTGAACATCTCGGCTTCGATCCGCTCTGCATCAGCGTGTTTCAGGATGGCGTCATAGGCATTGCTGTCGAACATCACGCGGGTCATGGCTGGTCGCACTCCCTGTCTCTCGGCTTTATCTTGCCGTAACGGATGAATTTTTTGTCATGTCCGGGTCGGACCGGCCGTTCCCGACTATCGCCCGTTGCGTGTTTCTGCCGCAGAATGCCTCGGCGAACCGGCCGAAACAACAGGGTCGACGCAAGGCAACCCGGGAGGAAGCCATGGCCGACGCGTCGATTGACGCCGTGCTGATCCAGATCGATTCGACCGGCCAGCTGTTGCTGGGTATCGTCCTGGCGCTGATCATGTTCGGCGTCGCGCTCGATCTGCGCGTCAGCGATTTCGCCGATGTGCTGCGTCGTCCGCTGGCGCCGCTGACCGGCCTGGTCGCCCAGACCCTGCTGCTGCCGGCCATGACCTGGGCGATGACCATGATCCTGCAGCCGCAGCCCAGTGTGGCGCTGGGCATGATCATTGTCGGCGCCTGTCCGGGCGGCAATCTGTCGAACCTCATTACCCATATGGGACGCGGCAATACGGCGCTATCGGTCTGCATGACCGGCCTGTCCAGCGTGGTGGCTGTGGTCGCCACGCCGCTGAACATCCTGCTCTGGGCCTCGCTCAATCCGGCCACGGCCGCGCTGCTGCGCCAGGTGAATATCGAGGCCGGGCCTTTCCTGGCGCAGACCGTCCTGATCCTCGGTGTGCCGATGCTGCTCGGCATGGCGCTGGCGCACTGGGCGCCGCAGCTGGCCTCGCGCCTGCGGCGGCCGTTCCAGCTCCTGTCCTGGCTGGTGCTGATCCTGTTCATCGTGGCGACCACCATCGCCAATGGCCGCTATCTGCTCACCTTCCTGGCCGACATCATGCCCATGGTGATCCTGCACAATGCGGCAGCGCTGGCGCTGGGCTGGCTGGCGGCGAAGGCGATCCGCATGAACAGGCCCGACAGCCGCGCCGTTACCATCGAGATCGGCATGCAGAATTCCGGACTCGGTCTTGCATTGATCCTCAACCAGTTCGATGCGCTGGGTGGCGCGGCGCTGATCGCGGCCGGCTGGGGTATCTGGCATATCGTGTCCGGTGTGGCGCTGGCGACACTGTGGAAACGCAGCGACAGGCGGGTGGCGGCGCCATGAGCGGCATTCTCGTCACCGGTGCGGCCGGTTTCATCGGGCGCGGGCTGGTCGCGGCGCTGGCAGGTGAAGCGTCGCCAGTGATCGCCTTCGATCTGCGCGCGGTGCCGGCGCACGAGCGCTTGGCCGGCGTGACCTATATCGCCGGCGATATCCGCGATGCCGCGCTCACCGATCATCTGCTGCGGCACCGGCCGCGCTGCGTGGTGCATCTCGCCTCCGTGGTGGCGGCCGGCGGCGACGAGCAGCGCGACTACGAGATCGATGTGATGGGCACCGAGAATGTGCTGCGCGGCTGCGTGGCTGCCGGCGTGCAGCAGCTGGTCGTCACCTCCAGCGGCGCGGCCTATGGCTATCACCCCGACAATCCGGTGCCGCTGCGCGAGTCCGATACGCTGCGCGGCAACGAGGATTTCGCCTATGCACGCAACAAGCGGCTGGTCGAGGAATTGCTGGCGCGCTGGCGGGATGAGCATCCCGAATTGCAGCAGACGGTGTTCCGCCCCTGCACCGTGCTGGGTCCAGGCACGGCCAACCAGATCACCGCGATGTTCCGCCGGCCGCTGGTGCTGGGTCTCACCGGCACGACGACGCCGTTCTCTCTCATTGCCGACAGCGATGTGATCGCGGCCTTGCTCCGGGCGGCGCGCGGCGGCGCGCCTGCAGGCGTGTTCAATCTCGCCGGCGACGGCACGCTGAGTCTGGCGCAGATCGCGGCGCGTTTGCGCAAACCCTATCTGGCGATCCCGCCGGTGCTGCTGAAAGCGGCGTTATGGCTGCTGAACAGGCTGGGCGTCACCAAGCTTGGGCCGCAGCATGTGAAATTCATTCAGTACCGCCCGGTGCTCGACAATACGCAGCTCAAAAACAGCTTCGGCTATGTGCCGCAACTTGACGCGGCGGCGGTGTTCGAACGCTATGCAAAGGCGACAGGCGCATGACGTATCTGGTGATCGGCGCCGGTCCAGCCGGCCTTGCAGCGATCAAGAGCTTCCAACAGGCCGGCCTGCCGGTCGAAGCCGTCGAGCGCCATGCGGATGTCGGCGGGCAGTGGCTCTATGGCGCGGAGTCGAGCGCAGTCTATGCCTCCACGCATCTGATCTCGTCCAAGACCACCACGGCCTTTGCCGATTTCCCGATGCCGGCAGACTGGCCGGCCTATCCCGGCCATGCCCAGGTGCTGCAATATCTGCGCGACTATGCCAGCCATTTCGGTCTCATGCCGCTGATCCGTTTCAACACCGCTGTGCAGGCGCTGGTACGCGAGGGCGAGGGCTGGCGCGCAAGCTTCAGCGATGGCAGTTCGAAGTCTTACGCGGGCGTGGTGATCGCCAACGGTCATCTCACCGATCCGCTGCTGCCGAAGCTTCCGGGCGACTTCTCCGGCCGTATCATGCATGCCAAGGACTATCGCACGCCGGATATCTTCGAAGGCAAGACCGTGCTGGTGGTCGGCATGGGCAATACCGGCTGCGATATCGTGGTCGATGCCATCCATCGCGCGAAACGCGTGTTGTGGAGCGTGCGCGGCGGCAATCACTTCGTGCCCAAATTCATCGCCGGCAAACCGGCGGATGAAGCCAACCACAAGCCGAAGCGCTTCGTCCTGCCGAAAAAACTGCGCGCCCTGCTGCATGAGCCGCTGCTGCGCCTGCTGGTCGGCCCGCCGGAACGCTTCGGTCTGCCGCGGCCAAGGCATCGCCTGTATGATCGCACGCCGATCGTGAACTCGCTGGTGCTGCAGCATCTGGGGCAGGGCGATGTCAGCCTGCGCAAGCCGATCCGCGAGCTGCGCGGCGACAGCGTCGTCTTCGCCGATGGCCGCGAGGACCAGGTCGATCTGGTGCTGTTCGCCACCGGCTACCGCATTACCTTCCCCTTCCTGGCTGATCTCGCGGCGCTGAACTGGCAGGCGGCGCAGCAGTCCCCGCAGCTGCATTTGAATATCTTCCCCCCCGCCGATAACAACCTGTTCGTCGCCGGGCTGCTGGAAGGTGCCGGCGTCGGCTGGGCCGGGCGCGCGCTGCAGACCGACCTGATTGCCGCCTATCTGAAGGCGCGCGAGAAAAACCCAGCGGCGGCAGCGGCTTTCCGCACCAGTATCGCGGCGGGCTGTGCGCAGGCAACGGCGGATCGTGGCGAGCACGGCATCTTCGTCGATTTCCTGCAATACAAACGCGACCTGCAGGCGGCCATCGCGGCGCTGTCCTGACGATTACGCCTCGTCCGGTGCCTTGGTCTTCGGCTTGAAAGTGCAGTCCTCGCGCACCACGCAGCGCCAGCAATCGGGCCTGCGCGCCTTGCAGATATAGCGGCCATGCAGGATCAGCCAGTGATGCGCATGCTGGCGGTATTTCGCCGGCACCACTTTCTCCAGCTTGAGTTCAACCTCTAACGGTGTCTTGCCCTTGGCCATGCCGGTGCGGTTGCCGACGCGGAAGATATGCGTGTCCACCGCGATGGTCGGCTCGCCCCACAGCACGTTCAGCACCACATTGGCGGTCTTGCGCCCGACCCCGGGCAACTCCTGCAGCGCATCGCGGTCGCGTGGCACCGCGCCACCATGTTTGTCGACCAGGATCTGCGACAGCGCGATCACATTCTTGGCCTTGGCATTAAACAGCCCGATGGTCTTGATGTACTGCTTCAGCCCATCCTCGCCCAGTTTCAGCATCTGCGCCGGCGTGGTCACCGTTTTAAACAGTTTCTCGGTCGCCTTGTTGACGCCCACATCGGTCGCCTGCGCCGACAGTACCACCGCCACCAGCAGCGTATAGGCGTTGACGTATTTCAGTTCGGTCTGCGGCTCGGGATTCGCGGCCGACAGCGTGGCGAAGAAATGCTCGATCTGGGCGGGCTTCATCAGGGCTTGTATCGAAGAGGCTGGTCGTCGATCTTTAGCCTGTGATGCGGATGAAAGCGATAGGCGGCCTGCTGCTGTTGCTGCTGATGGCCCAGCCGGAGACGGCGGACGCGCAGCAGCAATGCCGGCTGCCGGACCGGCTCACGGTCTCGCCCTGTCCCAATCTCGGCCGCGAGGAAGTGCGCGGCACCAAGGGCGACTTCGATCACTACATCCTGAGTTTCAGCTGGTCCCCGGCCTTCTGTGCCTCCCCCGCTGGGAAACGCGCGACGATGCAATGCCGCGACAACCAGTTCGGCTGGATCGTGCATGGCCTCTGGCCGCAATACGCGGAACGGCGGGCCGGACAAAGCTGGCCGCAATATTGCGGCCCGGTGCAGCCGGTGCCTGAACCGGTGCTGCGCCGGCATCTCTGCGCTTCGCCCGATCCGCGCCTGATGCAATGCGAATGGGCCAAGCATGGCAGCTGCAGCGACTTCGCCACGCCGGCCGAATATTTCAACGCCCAGGTCGGGGTTGCCACCTGGCTGACCCTGCCCGAGCCGCAGCCGGGCCAGTCGGCCAATGCCTTTGCCGCCGCAGTCATCGCCGCCAACGACGACTCCCATGGTTATCAGCGCCTGGAGCGCCGGCATCTGCGCGTCATCGCCGGTTCTGATGGCATTCGCGAATTGCGCATCTGTCTGGAGCGCGATCTGGTGCGCTACCGCACCTGCTGATGTCTTCTAATACAAAACTACAGCACGAATAAAAACGCGCGCAGTACGCCTGTGGCTATTGTTAAGCCCGTGCGATTGCTGTGAAATCAGGCATGCAACCGTATGTTGCTGGGGAAGGAAACCTGATGTTGAAGCGCTCGATCGCAGCGCGGCTCATTGCCGCCATGCTGGGAATCACCTTTGCCGCCATCGCGGTCATCGCCGTCTACATGTTCATCAAACAGGTGAACACCGCCGAGGGCGACCTGCGCGACGATCTGCTGGCGAATTACGCCGCCGTGCTCGAAGCCATCGATTTCGAGGGCCGCACAGCCTCCAGCGTCAGCAGTGCCCTGAGCGGCCTGCGCGCCCTGCAGGAGGCTGTGGCAAAGGATGATCGCGCTGCCGGCCTGGCCCTGCTGGCCGAACCGATGAAAACGGTGCGCGAGCGCGAGGGGATCGGCCTCATCACCATTCAGACACCCACCGGCGTCGCGTTCCTGCGCGCCCATTCGCCGGGCAATTTTGGCGACAACGTGCTGAGCCGGCGCCAGACGGTGAAGCAGACCATCGACACCGGCAAGCCGCATACCGGCATCGAGCCGGGCCGCGAAACCCTCAGCCTGTTCTCCTCGCATCCGCTGCGCATGGACGGCAAGCTGATCGGCGTCGTCGATACCGGCATTGCGCTGGGCGAAGACTTTCTCCAGCGCATGAAGCGCCGGCTCAATGTCGAACTCACCATTCATCTGCTCGCCGATGACAAACTCAGCGTGTATTCCAGCACCTTCGCCGAAAAAACCACGATCAGCGAGGTTGAATACCGCAGGGCACTGAATGGCGAGACCGTGTTGCGTCATACGCGGCTGAAGGGCCGCGATAGCGCCACGCTGGCCATGCCGCTGAAGAATTTCTCCGGCAAGCCGATCGCCGTGGTCGAGATCGTTGCCGATCGCGAGAAGCAGGCCGCGGCGCAGCGCCAGGAATTGCTGATCCTGTCGCTGCTCGCCCTGGTCACGCTGCTCGCCACCGGTGCGGTCGCGGTGATCCTGGCCCGCAGCCTGGTGCGTCCGATTGCGGCGATGACCGGCGCGATGCAGACACTGGCCGGCGGCGACCTGGAGCGCGAGATTCCGGCGCAGGATCGCGTCGATGAACTGGGCGCGATGGCCAAAGCTGTGCAGGTCTTCCGCGAACAGGCGGTGGATAATCGCCGCATGTCGGCCGAACGCGCCAGCCAGCGGCAGGCCTTTGAGGAGCAGCGCCAGGCCCAGGAGGCCGAACTGGATCGTTCCATCGGCACCATCGTTGCCGCCGCTGCCGCCGGCGATATGAGCGCGCGGATCGCGGTCGACAACATGGACGGCGTGATGCGCCGGCTGGGCGATGGCGTCAACACGCTGGTCGCCACCACCGATACGGCGCTGCGCGAACTCGGTCAGGTCCTTGCCCGACTTGCCGATGGCGATCTCAGTGGTCGCGTGCAGGGTAATTATGCCGGCGTCTTTGCCGATCTGCAGCAGGCGACCAATCGCATGGCCGAGCGGATCAGCGAAGTGGTGCGCGGCCTGTCGGAGAATGCCGAGGCCGTGAATGCCGCGGCGGCCGAGATCTCCACGGGCAGCCAGGATCTGGCGCAGCGCACGGAATCACAGGCGGCCAGCATCGAGGAAACCGCAGCCTCGATGCATGAAATCACCGCCACCGTGAAGCAGAATGCGGATAACGCGCAGGCTGCCAACCAGCTGGCGACGGCGGCGCGCGACACCGCCGAAAAGGGCGGCAGTGTGGTGGCCGACGCGGTGACAGCCGTGACGCAGATCGAGGACAGCGCGCGCAAGATCAGCGATATCGTCGGGCTGATCGACGAGATCGCCTTCCAGACCAACCTGCTGGCATTGAATGCCAGCGTGGAAGCGGCCCGGGCGGGCGAAGCCGGCAAGGGCTTCGCGGTGGTGGCGCAGGAGGTGCGTGCGCTGGCGCAACGCTCGGCCAATGCGTCGAAAGACATCAAGGGCCTGATCCAGGCGTCGAATGCCCAGGTGAAGACCGGCGCCGGCCTGGTGAACCAGACCGGCGGGTCGCTGGCCGAAATTGTCGGCGCCATCAAGAAGGTGGCCGATATCGTGGCCGAGATCGCGGCCGCCAGCCGCGAACAGGCCACCGGTCTGGAACAGGTGAACACGGCCGTCGGCAGCATGGACGAAATGACCCAGCGCAACGGCGCCCTGGTCGAGGAAACCTCGGCCTCGGCTCAGGCGCTCGCCGGTCAGGCCAAACAGTTGGCCCAGCTGGTCGGGTTCTTCAGGCTTTAAGCTTGTCTGCTCCTCGCGGCCATGGCGGAAAACCGCCATGGCTGCGGCCAGGCCCTTTCCCGCAGAGCCCAGTTACTGGATAGAAATGATCGGGCGGGCGTAAATTCTGATAGAATCTAATCTGGAATAACACAACCGCAGCCACTACTGTGGCCGCTGGGGAAGTTAATCACTCAGGGGTAGTGCAGGTGCGCCAATCGGCGGAAGGGGACAGGCTGCGTCGGGAGACTCTGCGTCTTCTGGCCCAGGTCGAAAAGCAGGGCCTCGACATCGCCGAGGCCTATCGCAGCGGCGAGGGCGTCTCCTCCGAGGCCAAGGATTTCCGCCGTTTCATCGAGAAGGTCGACCACTTCAACGTCTTCATCGATCTGGTGGAAGAACGCCTGCCCGGTTTCGAGGAAGAAAAGCGCGCGGCGCTGACGCGCCACCTCGTCGATATCCGCTGGCGCATCATTATCGTCGAAGTCGACACCACGCAGATTTTCCTCGTCCGCATCGGCGAGACCCATAAGCCCTGGCCGCTGGGCAGCCGCGAATTCCTGCAGCGCCGCCTCAGCCGCCTCGACGAGATTCATGAATATTACGACTGCTTCGGCGAGCAGTATCAGCTGACGCCGCTCAGCGAGGTGATGTTGCGCGCCGTCGAGGAACTGCTGAAGCAGCAGATCGACCGCGCACCCGCCCTGACCGATTTCTCGAATCTCTCTGCCAGCTACGCAGTGCCGCCACCCGGAGACCTTGTGAAGCCGGAGCCCATGGTCCTGCGTCTGGATCCCGGCAGCGGGCGGCGGGCGGCAGAACGTCGTCCGCCGCTTCGTCGCGAGCCGGCACCGACATTTCGCATCAAGGAAATGGATGGCCGCTTCTACGCCGATCGCGACGGCCTGGTCGCCGTTAGTGAAGTCTGCCGCCATGCCAGCCTCACGCTCGACCAACTGGCGACGCGCATGGGAGTCAGCCGTCCGTCGCTGGTGCTGATGCTGAACGGCAGCGATCCGATGTCGCGCCCCTTCATGGAGCAGTTGCAGTCGTTCCTCGACAAGAACGGCCCGCCGCGACTTTAAGCATCCGTGGCGATCACCAGCGAACATCTGGCCTATGAAATCGATCCCGTCGCGCGCACGGCAACGGTCGTCTATATCGGCGAGCTGACCGACAATGAAGTGCTCGGCTTCTATGCCAGTCTGATGGCGCAGTATCCCGATGCGCCGAACTACGATTTCCTGCTCGACATGCGCTATACCGACTGGCGTGCCTCGCCCGAGATGATCGTGCGGCTCGACCAGGTGTTCCGCCGTCGCCCGACCGATCACCTGCGTCGCATCGCCATCGTGCGGAAGTCGCTGGCCTCAACCAACATGCGGCAGGAACAGGCCCTGCACGAAGGCCTCAACAACCGTGCGATCCGCTATTTTGTCGATATGGATCTGGCGCAGCGCTGGCTGCGCAGCCCGCCGTGATGATCCGCATAATGCGCATTTCAAAATAGTCTCCCGGCCATGCCGGTTCTTCTTTAGTCTGACAATTCTTTGTAAAGACGGCGTGGCATCTGCTGCAGGAAAGGTGTGTGATGGCGACGATCGGGGGCAAAACGCCCAGCCGCGAAACGGCCCTGGCGCTGCTGGCGCAGGTCGAGCGCCAGGCCGGTGTGATCGCTCGTCGCTACACCGGCAATGAAGCCATCCTGGATCGCTTCACCGAATTCCGCACCTTCATCGATGCGCTCAGCGAGTTCCAGCTGTTCATCGACATGGTCGAGAACCGGCTCGGCGCCTTCGGGCCTGACGAGCGGGTGGCGCAGGCGCGGAAACTGTTGGCGTTCCGCGCGGATGTGCTGAAGCTGGAGGTCGAGACGACCAGCGAGTTCCTCGACCGCATGGTGACGCATGACCGGCCCTGGCCGATGGGCAGTCAGAAATTCCTGCGCCGGCGCCTGACCCGGCTCGACGATATCGCCGCCTTCCATGCCGCGCATGGCGCGGAGTATGAGCTGACGCCGCCAGACGCCGCGCAGATGCAGAATATCCGCGACCGTGTCGCGGCGCAGATCGACAACAGCGTGCCGCTGGCCGATTTCGGCGATGCCGTGCCACCGCCGCCGCCTGAAGAGCAGGTCGTGGAGGCGCCGGTTGCGGAAGCACCGATGCCTGAACCCGTCATTGCACCGCCGCCGGCGCCGGCCCCGCCGCCTGTCGAAGTTCCCCGGCCGGCAGCACCGCGCCCCGCAGCCGCCGCGCCACCTGCACCGACGCAGCCCGATGTCATGATCCCCGGGATGATGGGATTCGCGCCGCCGCCGCCACCGCGAACCGACGCATCTGCAGCCAAAACACCGGCGCCTGTGCTGCCTGACCTGATGATCCCGGGCATGATCATGCCGGAACCGCCGGTCCCTGAATCGCAAGTTCCTGAACCGCCGCTCTCCGATGACTGGGAGCCGCCGCCGCCGCCTTCTGCGTCACCGCCACCGCCGGCGTCGCAATCCGCCTCGGTGCCGAAGGATTTCGATACCGACTATGTGTCGCAGAAGGCCAAGGCGGTCGCCCAACTGGCAGAGAAATCTGCAGCGCAGCCTGCGGCCGGGGCAAAGAAGAAGCCGGCCCCGCAGGGCATGGCCCGTCGCGATTTCCGGCTGCAAGTGCGGAACGAGGCCGATGGCTACAAGTATATCGAAGGCAATGGCCTGGCCGTGATGACCGAAGTCTGCCGCATCGCCAATATCACGATCGATGATCTGGCCAAGACGCTGGAACTGAGCCGCCCGGGCCTGGTGCTGATCCTGAACGGTCGCGATCCGGTCAGCACGGAATTGCTGAAAACGCTACGGCGCCTTGTGCTGCGCACCGGCGGACTATCCTGACTATACTGACTCTGGGCGGCGTCAGAATTCGACGTCGAGTTCGTCGAGCTCTTCCGGCTCGGCTTTGGCGGCGGCGACCCACTCCTGCATGATCGGCCAGTTCATCACGGTCTGGCAGTAGGCGGCGCAGGCCGGATCCAGCTTCACATCGTAGGTCAGGAAGCGGGTGCAGACCGGCGCATACATCGCATCGGCCACCGTCGGCTTCGCCCCGAACAGCCAGGGCCCGCCATAGGCGGTGAAACAGTCGCGCCAGATCGACACCACGCGGTCGATATCGGCCTGGGCGCCGGCCCAGACCTTGAAGCCCGGATAATGCGCCTTCAGGTTCATCGGCAGCGCCGAGCGCAGGTTGGCGAAGCCGGAATGCATCTCGCCCGAGATCGAGCGGCAATGCGAGCGCTGCACCATGTCGTCGGGCAGCAGCCCGGCCTCGGGGAAGATTTCCCGCAGGTAATTCGAGATCGCCAGGGTGTCCCAGACCGAGACCGCGCCATGGGTCAGCCGCGGCACCAGGAAGCTGGGCGAGAGCAGCAGCAGCTCGGCGCGGGTGGAGGGATCGTCGCTGGACAGCAGGACTTCCTCGAAGTCCAGCCCGGCCATGCGGCAGAGCAGCCAGCCGCGCAGCGACCAGGAGGAGTAGTTCTTGCTGCTGATGGTCAGTGTGGCCTTCATACGCCGGCATCCCCCTGTCAGGTCGTTCAGACCTAAGTCTGACACATATATCTCGCATTGCAGCAAAAACTGCATTAGCTTTTTTAGCGAACAGGCAACGGGCCGTCGTTTTGCACTCCGGGGGGAGGGCGGCGACCGGGCTGCTGCCCGCCGGATCGTCGCCCCAGCCTTCAGAATGCGCCCGCCCTCATGATGTATCTGGCCTACCAGAACCAAGCCAACCTGATGGCGCCCTTACGCGCCATGGCGGAACAGGCCCTGCCGAGCCTGCGGCTGGCGGCCGGCGAAAATCCCTTCCTGCGCGGTTTCGCGGCGGCGGCGGAAATGCTGGCCCGTGCCGGCCTCAGCCATGGCCGCCCGCCCTATAACATCGACCATGTGCAGATCGGCAACCGCCATGTGCCGGTGATCGAGGAGCCGGCGCATGTTGCGCCGTTCGGCACGCTGCTGCATTTCCGCAAGGATTTCGACGCGTCGCAGGCGCATCTGGGGCAGCAGCCGCGGGTGCTAGTGGTGGCGCCGCTGTCGGGCCACTTCGCCACCCTGCTGCGCGACACCGTGGCCACCATGCTGCCGGATCACGATGTCTATATCACCGACTGGCACAATGCGCGCGACGTGCCGCTGAGCGCTGGCCGCTTTGGCTTCGAGGATTACGTCGATCACCTGATCAAATTCATGGAAGTGATCGGGCCGGGCGGGCATATCGTCGCGGTCTGTCAGCCCTGCGTGCAGACGCTGGTGGCGACGGCGGTGATGTCGGAAGCCAAGCATAAATGCACGCCGCGCTCGATGACGCTGATGGCGGGCCCGATCGATTGCCGCCTCAATCCCACCCAGGTGAACGAGCTGGCGGTGGGCAAGCCGATCGAATGGTTCGAGGAAAAGCTGATTTCCGAAGTGCCGCCCGGCCTGCCCGGCGTTGGCCGCCGCGTCTATCCCGGCTTCATCCAGCTCACCGCTTTCATGAGCATGAACATGGACCGCCATGTGAAGGCGCATGCCGAGCTGTTCCAGAATCTGTGGAAGGGCGATCTCGAGCAGGCGACCAAGACCAAGGATTTCTACGACGAGTATTTCGCCGTGCTCGATCTCGATGCCGATTTCTATCTCGAGACCGTGCAATGGGTGTTCCAGGAATATCGCCTGGCCAAAGGCGAGCTGATGCATCGCGGCAAGCCGGTGAATCCGAAGGCGATCCGCAAGACCGCCTTGCTCACCGTGGAAGGCGAGCGCGACGATATCTGCGCCATCGGCCAGACCATGGCGGCGCATGATCTCTGCACCGGCATCAAGCCCTATATGAAGCGCCACCACCTGCAGGCCGGCGTGGGGCATTACGGCGTGTTCAGCGGCAAGCGCTGGAACAAGCAGATCTATCCCATTGTCAGGAACACCATTCTGGCGATGGAATAAGCGGCGAGCGTCGCTTTCACTGACTGCTGACAATTTGCGACAGGGATATCAACGGAGGCCGCTGGCAGCCCGGGCGCGTTCGTTGGTGTTCGTGGGCGTTCGCCAGCGTTCGTGGGTGTTCGCGGCGGTTCGCACGCGTTCGAGCGAGGTCCAATTGGTGCTGAGTCAGGTCCAGTTGAGGTCGAGTCAGGTCCAGTTGAGGCTGACTCAGGTCTATTTCAGTCCAAGTCAGGTCTATCCGGGACCAACTCGCCAAAAAACTCAGCCCTGCTGACAAATTCCGGCACCAGCCGTGCGCTTGCGACTGTATGCGAGACATATTCACGATGGGCGAGAGCAGTAGAAAAAAGAACAAAACAAGAATATACCAATACTGTCCGCCGTCAAAGCGAAAAGGTGGCCGGCGGCGAATGATGTATTCGTTTACATCAAAACCGGAAAGTGATGGAATTGGCTCCACCGTGCAGGCGGTAAAGGAAATCCACGAGCAATACAGGCTCGACGACGAATCCTATGTTGAGATCGTCGTGTGGCGATTACCTCGCGCCCTGGCCGGTTCGCGACACAGATACAAATATCGTCTGGCCTATATCGAGGACGGTATATGTGTCGTGCGGTATGACAATGAGGCCGGCAAGGGCGACCACACGCACATCGGACCGAGAGAAAGCGACTACGAGTTTTCCGAGCTGGAAAATCTGTTTGTCGATTTCTGGACCTCCGTGGACGATTGGAGGCGAAAAGCATGAAGACTGTTATCATCGGGGTTTCCGCCCTGGAAGACGTCAGGCAGCGCACCACGGCAGCGGCGCGTGCAAAGCGTCCGGCCACACCGCGCATTACCTTTGCGACGGAGGAATTGCTGTGGAAGACACTGACACCGAAACGTTTTGCCCTGCTGAAGATCATGGCCGGTGCCGGGCCGCTGGGATTACGCGAACTGGCACGGATGGTCGAGCGCGATTCCAAGGGCGTTCACACTGATTTGCAGGCCCTTGCCAAGGCGCGCATCATTGAGCAGGACGCCGGTTTGAAATACGAATTTCCGTATGATGAGATCCGCGTCGATTTCACCGTGCGGAAAGCCGCGTGACTGCGGCGCCGGTCTGATCACCGACAGACGGTCTGATCACCGACAGAAACGGCTGGCATATTCCTTGTCGAGGTAAGGGAGAAATGGCGGTGCGTGAAACCCGGCTTGCAGCATGACCCTCGACGCCAACCCCGTCCTCAAATCTGCGCATGATTTCTGGTGCGGCCTGCGGCAGACCATCGGGCTTCCCGATATCCGGCAGCTCGATGCCGCCGCGATCCCGCGCAATGTGCTGCCGCATCTGATCGTCGCCGAGATCACGCAGGGCGATTTCAATCTCAGCCGCCTGCGGCTGGCGGGCGCCGAGATCACGCGCTGGTTCCGCGAATTGCCCGAAGACCTGGATGCCGTCGCCTACGCCCGGCTGACCGATCCCGCCTACCTGCAGCATATGCGCGACCTGCTGGCCGAACTGGTGCAACAGCGCCGGCCGGTCTATTGCCGCAGTACCTATACCCTCGACGGCCTGACCACGGGCGATCCGCCCAACATCGTCACCTGCGACCGCCTCGCCCTGCCCATGGCTCATGGTAGCGGGGCCCATGGCGGCGAGGCGATCGGCTGCGTGATCATGGTCGCGACCCTGACGGCGAGCGATTTCCGTGCCGGGCCGCTGCGTATCCTGCCGCCGGAACCGGGGATCGAGGTCCGGCACGGACCGTTCACACTGCCGAGCTGAATCGAAAATCATTTATTATCAAATAGATAAATAAAAAACCGCCACCAAATAAAACAATAAATAACTGTATTAAAAATAAATTACGCACAAATACAGTTTAAATCTATTGACGCCTGCACTAGCTGTGTGGAAACTCCGCCGCACAGGCTTACAGCAGGCATTCCAGCAATGGCGATCGACATCCAGGACATCCACAAGCAGTTCGGCAAAGTGCCGGTGCTGCGCGGTATCGACCTGAAAGTGGCCGAGGGCGAGCTGATCGCGCTGCTCGGCGCCTCGGGGTCTGGCAAGACCACCCTGCTGCGCATTCTCGCCGGGCTCGACTGGCCCAATACGGGGGCTGTTGAAGTCGACGGCACCGACTGGCTGTCGCTGGAGGCGCAGCGTCGCGGCGTCGGCTTCGTGTTCCAGCATTACGCGCTGTTCCAGCATATGTCGGTGTTCGAGAATATCGCCTTCGGCCTGCGCGTGCTGCCCAAGGACAAGCGCCCGGCGGAAAGCGAAATCCGCAGCCGCGTGAATGAACTGATCGGTCTGGTGCAGATCGAGGGCCTGGGCGAGCGCTATCCGGCGCAGCTGTCGGGCGGCCAGCGCCAGCGCGTGGCCCTGGCGCGTGCGCTGGCGATCCGCCCCAAGGTGCTGCTGCTGGATGAGCCTTTCGGCGCGCTGGACGCGCGGATCCGCAAGGACCTGCGGCGCTGGCTGCGCGGCCTGCATGAGCAGCTCGGCATGACGACGATCTTTGTCACCCACGACCAGGAAGAGGCCTTCGAGCTGGCCGACCGCGTGGTGCTGATGGGCGAGGGCCGCATCGAACAGGTCGGCACGCCCGACGAGATCTACGAACATCCCGCCAGTCCCTTCGTGGCGCGCTTCCTGGGAGGCGTGAATGAACTGCCGGCCGAGTTGCACAATGGCCGCGTACAGCTGCCCTCTGCCGATACTTCCGCCGTTGAGCGCGTCGCCGCCGGCGATGGGCAGGTCACGCTGTTCGTGCGTCCGCATGAAATCGAACTGATCGCGGATGCGACATCGGCGGCCCGGATCAGCGACGTCGCGTCGAACGGGCCGAGCTTCCGCTTCGACATTGCCTTGCCGGGCGTGGACAAGCCGGTCGAGGTCGAACTGACCCGCGAATCCCTGCGCGGTCGTGCCTTACGCGCCGGCGATGCCGTGAAGCTGAAAATCCTGCGCGGCCGCATCTTTGAACATGCGCATCGCCCCGCTGCAGTCGCGACGGCCAAGCGCGCCGCCAGCGCCTGATTTCTCTTTTAAAGTCTCTCCCACAGGACCAACGACAATGAAAAAACTCGCCTCTCTCGCCACGGCCGCCCTGTTATTCGCCGCTCCCGCCATGGCGCAGGACAAGTCACCCGGCGAAATCCTCAATGTCTCCTACGACATCGCGCGCGAACTGTTCGTGCAGCTCAATCCGGCCTTCATCGCGGAGTGGAAAGCCAAGAGCGGCCAGGCGCTGGAGATCAAGCAGTCGCATGCCGGCACCTCGCGCCAGGCGCGTTCGATCCTGGAAGGCCTGCAGGCCGATGTGGTCACTTTCAACCAGTTCACCGATGTGCAGGTGCTGGCCGACCGCAAATTCGTTGCCGCCGACTGGCAGAAGAAGTTCCCCAACAACGCCTCGCCCTACTATTCGCTGCCGTCCTTCCTGGTGCGCAAGGGCAATCCGAAGAATATCAGGGACTGGAGCGATCTGGTCCGTCCGGATGTGAAGTCGGTCTTCCCCAATCCGAAGACCTCGGGCAATGCGCGCTATACCTATCTGGCGGCCTATGCCTTCGCGCTGGAGCAGAATAAGGGCGACCAGGCCAAGGCGCAGGATTTCGTCAAAAAGCTGCTGGCCAATGTGCCGGTCTTCGATACCGGCGGTCGCGGGTCGACCACCACTTTCGTCGAGCGTGAGATCGGCGATGTGCTGCTCACCTTCGAGGCCGAAACCAACGGCATCCGCCGCGAATATGGCGACAAGGGTTTCGAACTGGTGACGCCGTCGCTCAGCCTGCTGGCGGAATTCCCGGTCGCCGTGGTGGATCGCGTCGCCGAGAAGCGCGGCAGCAAGGCGGTCGCCAATGCCTATCTGACCTTCCTTTACGGCGAGGCGGCGCAGGATATCCTGGCGCAGAATTTCAATCGCGTGCATCACCCCAAGGTGAAGGACAAGTATAAGGCGCAGTTCCCGGAGCTGAAGCTGGTCACCGTGGAAGACGTGTTCGGCGGCTGGGATAAGGCGACCAAGGACCACTTTGCCGAGGGCGGTATCCTCGACCGGGTTTTTGTGAATCGCTGATCGGGTTGGTTTGAGTCAGTCATGACAGCGATTGCGCTCAGCCCAGGTGCGGCGCGCCCAAACAAGACCGGGCGTGTGAAAGCCCGGCGCGTGCTGCCCGGCTTCGGCCTGGCGCTGGGCGGTACGCTGCTCTATCTCGCCATCATCGTGCTGCTGCCGCTGGCCGCCCTGCTGCTGAAATCGGCCGAGATCGGCCCCGACGGTTTCCTGCGCCTGCTGACCAGCCCGCGCGTGCTGGCATCACTGCAGCTCACCGTTTCGGCTGCCGCGCTGGCGACGCTGTTCAATGCCGCCTATGGCCTGCTGATGGCCTGGATCCTGGTGCGCTACGAATTTCCCGGCAAACGCATCCTCGATGCCCTGATCGACCTGCCATTTGCGCTGCCCACGGCCGTCGCCGGCATCGCGCTCACCGCGCTCTATGCCAATAACGGCTGGTACGGCCAGTTCATCGAAGGCGAGGCCGGCATCAAGGTGGCCTATACGATCATCGGCGTGGCGGTTGCCATGGCCTTTACCAGCGTGCCCTTCGTGGTGCGTACGGTGCAGCCGGTGCTGGAGGATATCCAGCCCGATATCGAAGAGGCCGCCGCCACGCTGGGCGCCTATCGTGGCGTGATCTTCCGAAAAGTCTTGTTCCCGGCGATCTTCCCAGCCTATCTCACGGGCTGCGCGCTGGCCTTTGCGCGTTCGCTCGGTGAATTCGGCGCGGTGATCTTCATTGCCGGTAATCTTCCGTTTAAAACGGAGATTGCAGCCCTGCTGATCTTCATCCGGCTGGAAGAATATGATTACCCCGCCGCTGCGGCCCTGGCCGTGGTGCTGCTGGCCGGTGCCTTCTGCATCCTGCTGGTCACCAATGCGATCCAGGCCTGGCATATGCGCTACAAGATGAAGGGTTGAGCATGGCTGCCGCTGTCGCCACATCGTTTCCCAGCTCCGGATCAAACGGGCGCCTGCCGCTGCTGCTGATCCTGCTCGGCGTGGTGCTGACCGCGTTGTTCATCGTCGCGCCCGTGGTGGTGATCTTCGCCCAGGCGCTGTCGAAGGGCTGGAGCACCTATGTGGCCGGTATCCTGCAGCCCGATACCCTGCATGCCGTGCTGCTCACCGTGCTGGTGACCATCGCCGTTGTGCCGGTCAATCTGGTCTTCGGCGTCGGTGCCGCCTGGCTGATCGCCAAATTCGAGTTTCCGGGCAAGAAGCTGCTGCTGACCGTGATCGAGATTCCCTTCTCGATCTCGCCGATCGTCGCCGGCGTCACTTACATTCTGCTCTATGGCGGCCAGGGCCTGCTGGGCGATTTCCTGATGGAACACGATCTCCAGATCATGTTCGCTTTGCCGGCGATCTTCCTGGTCACGCTGTTCGTCACCTCTCCCTTTGTGGCGCGTGAACTGATCCCGCTGATGCAGGCGCAGGGCAGCGAGCAGGAAGAGGCCGCCACCACTTTGGGCGCGGCCGGCTGGCAGATCTTCTGGCGCGTGACCTTGCCCAATATCCGCTGGGCTTTGCTCTATGGCACCATCCTGTGCGCGGCACGGGCGATCGGCGAATTCGGCGCCGTCTCGGTGGTGTCGGGCAATGTGCGCGGCGAGACCAATACCCTGCCGCTGCAGATCGAGCTGCTCTATCACGACTATAACGCGGTCGGCGCCTTTGCGGCGGCCAGCACGCTTACCCTGCTGGCTTTGCTGACGCTGGCCGTGAAGGCCTGGCTGGAGCGCCGGATCAGGCATTGATCCGGACTGCATCTCGACCGCCTCGCAACTGCGGTTTTCCGCGCCGGCATGTCCAAATCTCAACCTGCTGCGCGCCGCCGAAATGCGGCATAGCTGGGTTTCCCGAAGCAGGCGCGCCCCCATGATCCTCGAAGGCAATCCCGTGCTGAAGGCGGCGCGCGACTTCTGGCGTGATCTGCCCAAGCCCGTCAACATCCCCGATATCCGGCTGCTCGACGTGACCACGATTCCGCGCGAGATCCTGCCGCATCTCATCATTGCCGAAACCACCCATGCGAATTTCGATCTCAGCCGCTTCCGCCTGGTCGGCAGCGAGATCGCGCGCTGGTTCCGCACCATGCCGGAAGGCATGGATGTCAAAGCCTATGGTGCGCTGACCGATCCCGCCTATCTCCGGCATATGCGCGACATGCTGGCCGAGCTGATCCAGCGGCGCCGGCCGATCTATTGCCGCAGCATCTACACGCTGCCGGCCGAGGGCGACCTGCCGGCCACGATCGTCACGGCGGAACGCCTGGCCCTGCCGATGGCGGATGGAGAAACGGTCGTGGGCTGCGTCATCATCGTCGAGACCCTGCATGCGACCGGCGGCCGGGAAGGGCCGCTGCAGCTGCTGCCGCCCGAACGCGGCATCGAGGTGCGGCACGATCCGGTCGAGGCCGTGGCGCTGCTGTAACGCCTGCCCTAGACTGCGCGCAACCAGAAAACGGGAGCGAGCGATCATGAAGGCGGCCTGGTACAGCAAGAATGGTGAAGCAAAAGACGTGCTGAGCATCGGCGAGCAGCCGACGCCAAAGCCCGCCGCCGGCGAAGTGCTGGTGCGGCTGCGCACCTCAGGCGTCAATCCCTCGGATGTGAAAAGCCGCCGCGGTCGCCCGCTCACCCTGGGGCCTTTAGTGATCCCGCATAGCGATGGTGCCGGCGTGATCGAGGCGGTCGGCGAGGGCGTGCCGGCGAGCCGCGTCGGCGAGCGCGTCTGGATCTGGAACGGCCAGTGGCAGCGCCCGCATGGCACGGCGGCGGACTATATCGCGCTGCCCGCCGCGCAGGCGGTGCATCTACCTGACGCCGTCGATTTCGTCACGGCCGCCAATTTCGGCATTCCGGCACTCACCGCCATCCATGCTGTGCGGCTGGCCGAAGCCGATGGCGCGAAGACCGTGCTGGTGACCGGCGCGGCCTCCGCCGTCGGGCATTACGCCACGCAGATCGCAGTGGGCAAGGGCATGCAGGTGATCGGCACGGCCTCGAAAGCCCGCGCCGAGGTCGCGCGCGCAGCTGGCGCCAGCCATGTGGTCGATTACAAAAGCGAGGATGTTGCCGCGAAGGTGCTGGACCTGACTGGCGGCAGGGGTGTCGACGCCATCATCGACATGGATCTGTCTTCCACCGCGCCGCTGCTGGCCAAGGGCGCGCTGGCGCCGCATGGCACGCTGGTCTGCTACGGTTCGAATGCGATGGGCGACGTGCCGATGCCATTCCGCGACCTGCTGTTCCGCGGGCTGACGCTGCGCTTCTTCGTCGTGTATGAGCTGCAGGCAGCCGCGCGCTATGCGGCGATTGCCGAACTCGGCGTGCTGCTGCAGCAGGGCCGGCTGCAGACCAGGATCGCCGCGCGCTATCCGCTGGAGCAGATCGTGCAGGCGCATGAAGCCGTCGAGAAAGGTGCCTTCGGCAACGTGGTGCTGGAGATCGGGTGAAGCGTGAGCCTTGATTGCCGATGACAAATGAGCGCGGCGTGTTTAGCCTGGCCTGATGTCGAGCGAGTCCTGGACCGATGCGGAAAACGATCTGATCGTCGCGGATTATTTCGCGATGCTGGCCGATGACGTGGGCGGTCGCTCCTACAGCAAGACGGACCATCGGCGGGCACTCCTGCCGCGGCTAAATGGCCGTTCGGAGGGATCTGTCGAGTTCAAGCACCAGAATATCAGCGCCGTTCTGAAAGGGATGAGCGAGGATTGGATCCCCGGCTACAAGCCCGCCTTCAACTATCAGGCCTCGCTGGAAGATGCGGTGGATCGATGGCTGACACTGAATCCGGCTTGGCTCAACCGACTGCCGGTTGCGCGTCAGGCAACCAGCCTTCAGGAAGCCGCACCGATCTGGATTGGTCCGGCGCCCACGCTATCGAACCAGCCGCCGCCGCAGGAACTGGAGCAGACGTTACGTGTCGCCCGCAAATTCGACGTGGCCGCGCGGGACGAGCGGAACCGGGCCCTCGGCCGCGCCGGTGAGGAACACGTCCTCGCGCATGAGCGGTCGTCGCTGCACTCCGCAGGCCGCGATGACCTGGCGCGCAAGGTGCGCTGGGTGTCCGCAGAGGACGGCGATGGCGCGGGTTACGACATTGCGAGTTTTGCGCCAGATGGCCGCTCTCGTCTGATCGAGGTGAAGACGACCAACGGCTGGGAACGTTCGCCCTTCCACATCACGCGCAATGAACTTGCAGTGGCCGATGAGCGCCGGTCGGAATGGTGCCTGTTCCGGCTCTGGAATTTCTCGCGCGCGCCGAAAGCCTTCGAACTGTATCCGCCGCTCGATGCCCATGTCACGCTCACCGCCATGAGCTTCGTGGCCGGCTTCGACTGACAGGGTCCAGCCTGCTGCGACGGGCGGATGGCGAATGATCTTTATGAAATCCTTATGCCGCCCGCCTGTCTCCCGCATGGCGGCTTAATGCAGGCTGGGACTAGACCATAGGCTCCCTTGGAGCCCGTCCATGCCCGATCTCATTTTCATCACTCTCGGTGCCGGCCTCTTCGCCGGCTTCATCGCCTACACGCTGTTCTGCGAACGGCTATAGGAGCGTCACGCCATGACCTTCGACTTCATCCTGGGCGGGGGCATCGCGCTCCTGCTCGCCGTCTATCTGGTCTACGCCCTGCTGCGGGCCGAGAAATTCTGAGCGCCACGCCATGACACAGAACGACTATCTGCAACTGGGCGTCTTCCTCGTCCTCATCCTGGCCGCCACGCCGCTGCTTGGCCTCTACATGACGCGGCTGTTCTCCGGCGAGATCGGCTGGCTGCGGCCCATCGAACGGCCGCTTTACGCGCTGGCCGGGGTCAGCGCCGGTCAGGATGGCAATGGGCGCGAGCAGCACTGGTCGGTCTATGCCATCGCCATGCTGGTCTTCAACCTGGCCGGCTTCCTGCTGCTCTTCGCCATCCTGCGTCTGCAGGACCTGCTGCCGCTCAATCCGCAAGCGCTGCCTGCGCTGCCGAGCGATCTGGCCTTCAACACCGCCGTCAGCTTCGTCACCAACACCAACTGGCAGGCTTATGGCGGCGAAAGCACCATGAGCTATTTCAGCCAGATGGCCGGTCTGACGGTGCAGAATTTCGTCTCGGCCGCCACCGGCATCGCGATTGCCCTGGTGGTGATCCGCGCCTTTGCCCGCAAATCGGCCAAGACGGTCGGCAATTTCTGGACCGACCTGACGCGGGCCACGCTCGGCCTGCTGCTGCCCGGTGCCTTTGTCGCGGCGATCTTCCTGATCTGGCAGGGCATGCCGCAGAATTTCGACGCTTACACCACGGCGACGACACTGGAAGGCGCACAGCAGGTCATCGCCCAGGGCCCGGTGGCGAGCCAGGTGGCGATCAAGATGCTCGGCACCAATGGCGGCGGTTTCTTCAACGCCAATGCGGCGCATCCCTTCGAGAACCCCACCGCGCTGAGCAATTTCATGCAGATGCTGCTGATCTTCCTGATCGGCGCATCGCTGACCAATGTGTTCGGCCGCATGGTGAAGGACCAGCGACAGGGCTGGGCGATCCTCGCCACCATGCTGCTGCTCTTCGTCGCCGGTGTACTGGTCGCGGGCAATATTGAGGCCGGCGCCAATCCGCTGCTCACCGCTTTGGGTGTCGATCCGGCCATGGGAAATATGGAGGGCAAGGAGGTCCGCTTCGGCAGCTTCACGTCGGCGCTGTTTGCCGTGATCACCACGGCGGCGTCCTGCGGTGCAGTCAATGCCATGCATTCCAGCTTCCTGCCGCTCGGTGGCATGATCCCGATGCTCAACATCATGCTGGGCGAAGTGATCGTCGGCGGCGTCGGCGCGGGCTTCTATGGCGTGGCCCTGTTCATCGTGGCGACTTTGTTCATCGCAGGCCTCATGGTCGGCCGCAGCCCGGAATATCTCGGCAAGAAGATCGAGGCGCGCGAGGCCAAGCTGGCGGTGCTGGCGATCCTGATCTCGCCGATGGCCATTCTGGTCGGCACGGCAATTGCGCTGGTGACCGAGCCCGGTCTGGCCGGTTTGCTCTCGGCCGGCCCGCATGGTCTGAGCGAAGCGCTCTATGGCTTCACGTCCGCTGCCGGCAACAACGGCAGCGCCTTCGCCGGCCTGACCGCCAATTCGGTCTTCTACAACACCGCGCTTGGCATCGTCATGCTGCTCGGTCGCTTCGCCATGATCGTGCCGGTCATTGCGATGGCGGGCGGTCTGGCTGCGAAGAAGGCGACACCTGCTTCGGCTGGCAGTTTCCCCACGCATGGTCCGATGTTCGTCCTGCTGCTGGCCGGCATGATCCTGGTCGTCGGCGGCCTCACCTTCTTCCCGGCGCTCGCGCTGGGGCCGGTTGTCGAGCATCTGCTGCTCGCCGCCGGCCAGACCTTCTGAGGATATTGTCATGAGCAAAGCTGTGGTTCAGAAAACCTTCGATCCCGCGCTGATGCGGGAGGCCGTCACGCAATCTGTCGTCAAGCTCGATCCGCGTCAGCTCTGGCGCAACCCGGTGATGTTCGTCACCGCCGCGGTTGCCGCTGTTTCGACCGTGCTCTTCGTTCGCGATCTCTTTGCCGGCGGCGCTGCGGCGCTGCTGGGCCAGATTTCGGCCTGGCTGTGGTTCACCGTGCTGTTCGCCAATTTCGCCGAAGCCCTGGCGGAAGGCCGCGGCAAGGCGCAGGCCGCATCCCTGCGGCGCGGCAAGACCGAGGCCATGGCCAAAAAGCTCGGCGCCGACGGCGCGGTCACGCAGGTGCCGGCAACAGTGTTGCGGATCGGCGATGTTGTGCTGGTCGAGGCGGGCGATCCTGTTCCCGGTGACGGCGACGTGATCGAAGGCATCGCCTCGGTGGATGAATCGGCCATCACCGGCGAATCCGCGCCCGTCATCCGGGAATCCGGCGGCGACCGTTCGGGTGTCACCGGCGGCACGCGGGTGCTGTCGGACTGGATCAAGGTGAAGATCACCGTCAATCCGGGCGAAAGTTTTCTCGACCGCATGATCGGTCTGGTCGAGGGTGCGAAACGCCAGAAGACGCCGAACGAGGTCGCGCTCACCGTGCTGCTGGTCGGCATGACGCTGATCTTCCTGGTCACCACCGGCAGCCTTGAGGCGCTGGCGATCTATTCCGGCATGCCGGTGCCGGTGGTCTATCTCATTGCGTTGCTGGTGACGCTGATCCCCACCACCATCGGCGGGTTGCTGTCGGCCATCGGCATCGCCGGCATGGATCGCCTGATCCGCCACAACGTGATCGCCAAGTCGGGCCGCGCCGTGGAAGCCGCCGGCGACGTGGATACCTTGCTGCTCGACAAGACCGGCACGATCACCCATGGCAACCGCATGGCTTCGGCTTTCGTGGCGCTGCCGGGCGTGTCCGAGCATGAACTGGCCGAGGCGGCGCTTCTCGCGTCGGTTGCCGATGAAACGCCCGAAGGCAAATCCATCGTGGCGCTGGCAGTCGAGAAGCACGGTCTGGGCCAGGAGATCGAGCGGGCGAAGGCCGGCAGCTTCATCGCCTTCTCGGCACAGACGCGCATGAGCGGCCTCGACCTGCAGGGCCGGGAAATCCGCAAGGGTGCGCTGGATGCCATGCTGCGCTACGCCAATGCGCAGGCCACGGCCGACCTGACCGTCGCCGTCGAAAGGATCGCCAAGTCGGGCGGCACGCCGCTGGTGGTGGCCATCGACCGCCGCATCCTCGGTGTCATCCATCTGAAGGATATCGTGAAGACCGGCATCCGCGAACGCTTCGCCGAACTGCGCCGCATGGGCATCCGTACCGTGATGGTGACCGGCGACAATCCGCTGACGGCGGCGGCCATTGCGGCCGAGGCCGGCGTGGATGATTTCATCGCCGAGGCGACACCGGAGAAGAAGCTGGAGCTGATCCGCAAGGAACAGGCCGAGGGCAAGCTGGTCGCCATGTGCGGCGACGGCACCAACGATGCCCCGGCGCTGGCGCAGGCCGATGTCGGCCTGGCGATGAATATCGGCACGGCGGCGGCGCGCGAGGCCGGCAACATGGTCGACCTCGACAGCAACCCGACCAAGCTGATCGAGGTGGTGATGATCGGCAAGCAGCTGCTGATGAGCCGCGGCTCGCTCACGACCTTCAGCCTGGCCAATGATGTGGCGAAATACTTCGCCATCATCCCGGCGCTGTTCGTCGCCACCTATCCGCAGCTCGGCGCGCTGAACGTGATGCAGCTGAGTTCGCCGCAGAGCGCCATCCTGTCGGCGGTGATCTTCAACGCGCTGATCATCATCGCCCTGATCCCGCTGGCCCTGAAGGGCGTGCGCTACCGGCCGCTGCCGGCTGCCACGCTGCTGCGGCGCAATCTGGTGATCTACGGTTTCGGCGGCGTCATCCTGCCGTTTATCGGCATCAAGGCGATTGACATCGCAGTCTCTGCACTCGGCCTCGCGTAAGGAGTCCTGAACATGCTCACCCATATCCGCCCCGCTTTGGTCCTGCTGGTTTTCTTCACGCTGGTGACCGGACTGCTGTATCCGCTGGCAATCACCGGCATCGGCCAGAGCCTGTTTCCCCGGCAGGCCGGCGGCAGCCTGATCGAACAGGACGGCAAGGTGGTCGGTTCGGCGCTGATCGCGCAGGGCTTCACCCAGCCGCAGTATTTCCAGCCGCGTCCCTCGGCCGCCGGCAAGGATGGCTATGACGCCACGTCGTCCAGCGGGTCGAATCTCGCGCCGACATCAAAAGCCCTGGTGGAGCGGGTGGCCGGCGACACCGAAGCCTATAAGGGCCGCGACGGTGCGGCGGCCGTGCCCGTGGATGCCGTCACCGCATCCGGCAGTGGGCTGGACCCGCATATCTCGCCGGCCAATGCGGCGCGGCAGCTTCCCCGCGTGGCCGAGGCGCGCGGCATGACCCTGGCCGAGGTCCGGGCTGTGGTCGAGGCGCATACCTTGCAGGCGGGAATCTTCGGCGCAGCCGCCGTCAATGTGCTGACGCTGAACCTCGCCTTGGATAAGATCAAGCCGGTGTCGAAATGAGGCGCACTCTCCTGAGGATCAATGCCTGAAGATCGGCCCGATCAGGACACTCGACCGTCGCCGGAGGCTTTGCTCCAGACGGCCGCGCAGGAAAAGCGCGGCCGTCTGAACGTCTTTCTGGGCGCAGCACCCGGCGTGGGGAAAACCTATGCGATGCTGGAGACCGCCCATGCCCGGCAGCGCGAGGGTATCGATGTGGTGGTCGGCGTGGTCGAAACCCATGGCCGGCAGGAGACCGCCGATCTTCTGCGCGGGCTGGAGCAGCTGCCGCAGCGCCGCGTGGCTTATCGCGACCGGGTGTTCAGCGAACTCGATGTCGACGAGGTTCTGAAACGCCGGCCGCAACTGGTGCTGATTGATGAGCTGGCCCACACGAATGTGCCGGGCAGCCGGCACGAAAAACGCTATCAGGATATCGAGGAAATCCGCGCGGCCGGAATCGATGTCTATACCGCGCTGAACATCCAGCATCTGGAAAGCCTGAACGACGTGGTGGCGCAGATCACCCGCGTGAAGGTGCGCGAGACAGTGCCCGACAGCGTACTGGCGCAGGCCGACAGTATCGAGGTGATCGACCTGCCGCCGGAAGACCTGATCAAGCGGTTGAAGGAAGGCAAGGTCTATGTGCCCGATCAGGCTGCCCGCGCCGTGCATCATTTCTTCGCGCCGGGCAACCTGACGGCGTTGCGCGAACTGGCGCTGCGCAAGGCGGCCGATCAGGTCGACGGCCAGATGCTGTCGTATATGCAGTCGCACGCCATTGCCGGACCCTGGCCGACGCGCGACCGCATCATGGCCTGCATCAGTCCCAGCCCGCTGATGCCGCGACTGGTGCGGACGGCGCGCCGGATCGCCGAGCGTCGCAAGGCTCCGTGGATCGCGCTGTATATCGAGACGCCGGCGCATGACCGCCTGTCCGATACCGAGAAGACGCAGATCAACCGGGCACTGACGCTCGCTGAGGAATTCGGCGCCGAGGTCGTCACGGTGGCCGGCAGCAACGTGCCCGGCGAGATCATCCGGCAGGCGCGGCAGCGCAATGTCACCGAGATCGTCGTCGCCCGCAGCCACCGGTCGCGGCTGGTCAATCGCCTGCGCGGCACGCTGACGGATCGTCTGGTCGAACTCGGCGACGGCATCAACATCCATGTGATCACCGGATCGTCCGAGGCCGAGTCGTGGTTCGGTGTGATGCGGGATCGCCTCGCCGGCATCAGTCCGGCCGGGCTCATCCCGGCCGCTGCAATCGCCTTCGGGGTGACGGGGCTGGTCAAGCTGGCGGAAGCCTGGCTGCCGGACTCCAGCATACCCCTGCTGATCCTGGTCGGCGTGCTGTTCAGTTCGCTGCGCTATGGCCATTCCGCGGCGGTGCTGAGTTCGGTGGTCGCCGTGCTGGGCTACAATTTCCTGTTCCTGCAGCCGCTGTATACTTTCACCATCGCCAATGCGGAAAACATCTACACTTTCTTCGTCTTCCTTGCCGTCGCCCTGATCACCAGCACCCTGACGGCGCGGATCCGGGCGCAGGCGGAAGCTGCCCGCATCCGCGAATCCCGCACGGCTTCGCTCTACGATTTCAGCCGCATGGTCACGGGCGCGGCGGCGGAAGACGATATTCTCTGGGCCGTCGTGCATCATGTGGCGGCCACCAGCAAGGCGCAGTCGCTGGTGCTGATGCCGGATGCAGGCAGTCTGGCCATCCGTGCCGCCTATCCGCCGGAAGACCAGATCGACGACAAGGCGAAGATCGCCGCTGACTGGGCCTGGGAGAAGGGCGAGCCGGCCGGGCGCGGCACCGGCACGCTGCCGTCGTCGGACTGGCTGTTCCTGCCGCTGCGCACCGCCGAGCGCAAACTGGGCGCATTGGGTATTCGTTTCCCCGAGGATCGCCCGGCACTGGGCCCCGACGAGCGCCGGCTGCTGGATGCCCTGGCCGGGCAGGCCGCGCTCGCTATCGAACGCAGCCTGCTGAATCGCGATGTGGAAGAAGCCCGCGTCTCGGCCGAGACCGAGAAGCTGCGCTCGGCTTTGCTGTCGTCGATCAGCCACGATCTGCGCACGCCGCTGGCCTCCATCATCGGCGGCGTCTCCAGCCTGATGAATTTCGATAGCCGGCTGGATGACCGGGGACGCAGCGAACTTCTGCAGACCGTGCGGGATGAAGCGGAACGGCTGAATCGTTTCGTCGGCAATCTGCTCGACATGACCAAGATCGAAGCCGGCGCCATGCAGCCCAAGCTCGACTGGGTCGATCCCGAGGACCTGGTTGCCACAGCCGTGAAGCGCGCCAGCCCGCTGACTCAGGGCCACGACATCCGGATCGCGGTCGCGCCCGGGATGCCGCTGCTGCGGGTCGACTACATCCTGATCGAGCAGGTGCTGATCAACCTGCTGGACAATGCGGCGAAGTATTCCGCGAAGGGCAGCGCCATCGATGTCAGGCTGCGGCATGATGGCAGTCATGTCATGCTGACCGTGACCGATTCCGGCTCAGGGATTCCAGTTGCCGAACTTGAGCAGGTCTTCGATATGTTCTATCGCGTGAAGGCCGGCGACCGGCAGGTGGCGGGCACCGGTCTCGGCCTGTCGATCTGCCGCAGTATCCTGAAAGCGCATGGCGGCAGCATCCGTGCCGAGAGTCCGGTGGCCGATGGCCAGAGGACACATGCCGGGACGCGGATGATCGTGACCCTGCCGGTGGAAGACCAGCCCGTGCTGCCTGTTGAGGAAAATCCGGCCCATGGCTGACGGTGCGAAAATCCTGGTGATCGATGACGAGCCGCAGATCCGGCGCTATCTGCGCGTCAGCCTGGAAGCGCATGGCTTCGGCATCGTCGAGGCTGCCGGCGGCCAGGAGGGACTGCGGCTGGCGGCGCTGGAGAAACCCGATCTCGTCGTGCTCGATCTCGGCCTGCCCGATATGGACGGCCAGTCGGTGATCGCGCGCCTGCGCGAATGGAGTGCCGTGCCTGTCGTCGTGCTGTCGGTGCGCGCCGACGAGGCCGACAAGATCGCAGCCCTGGATGCCGGCGCGGATGACTATGTCACCAAGCCCTTCGGCACCGGCGAGTTGCTGGCGCGTATCCGCGCGGCGCTGCGCCATACAGTCGGTGCCAGTGCAGGCGTCGCCGTGTTCACGACCGGCGAGTTGAAGGTCGATCTGGAAAAGCGCCAGGTCTTGCTGAAGGGCGAGCCGGTGAAACTCTCGCCCAAGGAATACGAGCTGCTGAAGCTGCTGGTGCAGCATGCCGGCAAGGTGCTGACCCACCAGTTCATCCTGCGCCAGGTCTGGGGTCCGGCGCATGAAAGCGATGTGCAGTATCTACGCGTCTTCGCCCGGCAGTTACGGCAGAAGATCGAGGCCGATGCGGCAAGGCCGCAGCTGCTGCTGACCGAACCGGGCGTGGGCTATCGGCTGATGGTGGAGTAGGGGCGGCCGCCACTGGCTGGGGCGACTTGGTAAGCCGTCAGGCGAAGGGCAGCTGAAACTTCCACAGCCCGCTCCAGATCACGAACAGCATCAGGCCGGCGCCGATGGCATGCGCGCCGACCACGCCACCGAGGCGCAGGCGCCCGCTGCGTATGGCCAGCACGGCTGCCCAGACCTCGACCGGATAGTAGAGCAGCGCCGCCGAGACCAGGCCGGGCGAGTAACTGTCGGCATAGACCGTGGTTACGACATGGAAGATGAAATTCCAGAACAGGTTGCCGCTCGCCCAGCTGAGGAAGACAAAGGCGGACAGCGACGAGCGGCTGCGGCTGGCCCAGAGCGACAGCGACAGCAGGATAGCCATGAACAGGCCGTTATTGAGCCAGAAGCCCGCATTGTCCATATCGGCCCGCAGGTGCTGGCTCATCCAGCCCGCAAAGCCGGCGAAGAACTCTTCGGGAATATGCACCGCATAGGCGAGCGGCAGCGCCCAGAGGAAACGCTCAAACGTCATGAGGACGGGAGGGCGCGCTGCGGCGGACATGGCAGGGGTCATGGGATCGGTTGTCTTTACCGAAGAAAACTGGTGGAGCCGAGGGGAATCGAACCCCTGACCTCCTCATTGCGAACGAGGCGCTCTCCCATCTGAGCTACGGCCCCAAGCCGGTGTGCCGGCCAAAGAAGAATGGGACGTCGCAAAGGTCCCGGCCGGGCGGCTAGCAAGTAGCAAACGGGCCCGGCTTTGTCCACCGCCTTGCGCCTTGAAATGCCGGGGGAAATCCCCGGGACATCGCCGACCGGCCCGGGTTGGGCCAGTCCAGCCGGATTTTACGGCATTTCCCAGCTTTCTGGGCGTCTTTGAGGGCGGTTCCCGCCCGGCCCCAGTCCGGACTTGGCCGGGCTCGGGTTGCGTTTCGCCGGCCCGCCAAGTATCACTCTGGACGCCCATTTCTGGGCCCATTTCAGGGCCGGCCACCCGTGGCCAGGCCGCGTTCCAGCCGGAGGGTTGAGTGCAGTCGCTGATCATCCTGATCGATATGGTGCTGAACCTCTATATGTGGCTGCTGATCGCCTCGGCGATCATAAGCTGGCTGGTGGCGTTCAACGTGATCAACACGCGCAACCGCTTCGTCTATGCGGTCGGCGATTTCCTCTACCGCATCACCGAGCCAGCCTTGCGGCCGATCCGCCGCGTGCTGCCCAATTTCGGCGGCATCGACCTGTCGCCGGTGGTGCTGATCCTGCTGCTGATCTTCCTGCGCAACCTGCTCTGGGAATACGTCGCCTGAGCGCAGAAGGCGTTCTGCCCTGGCGCGCGGTGACGGACGGTCTGCGACTGGCCGTGCGGCTGACGCCGAAAGCCGGCCGCGACGCCATCGAAGGTCTGAAACCCACAGCAGATGGCGGCGTGGAACTTGCGGTGAAGGTCACGGCGGTGCCCGAGAGTGGCAAGGCCAACGCTGCGCTGCTGCGCCTGCTGGCCAAGCGGCTGAAGCTGCCGGTGTCGCGCTTGCAGCTGGTGACCGGCGCCACCGACCGCCACAAACAGATTCTGATCGAGGGCGATGCCGCAATGCTGCAGGCGGCCCTCTCGTCTTTGGTGAAGGAGTGACGACATGACGGCAACCCGGATCGACGGCAAGGCAGTGGCGGCGGATTTGCGCGCTGAAATCGCCGTGAAGGTGAAGGCTTTCGAGAAACGCGCGAAACGGCTGCCCGGCTTAACGGTCGTGCTGGTCGGCGAAGATCCGGCCAGCGAAGTCTATGTGCGCAACAAGGGGATTCAAACGCGCGAAGCCGGCATGGTCTCGAACGAGATCAAGCTGCCGGGCAGCACTTCACAGGCCGAGCTGCTGTCGGTGGTCGCGACCCTGAATGCCGATCCGGCGGTCGATGGCATCCTGGTGCAGATGCCGCTGCCCAAGCAGATCGACACCCAGGCGATCATCGAGGCGATCGATCCGGCGAAAGACGTCGATGGCCTGCATCCGGCCAATGCCGGCAAGCTCAACCAGGGTATCGAGGCGCTGACGCCCTGCACGCCGCTCGGCTGCATGATCCTGCTGGAAAAATCAGGTGTGCAGGTTGCCGGCGCCAATGCCGTGGTGATCGGCCGCTCGATTCTGGTGGGCCGTCCGGTTGCGGCTCTGCTGCTGGCCGCCAATGCCACCGTGACGATTGCGCATTCACGCACGAAAGACCTCGCCGCGGTGTGTCGCCAGGCCGATATCGTGATCGCCGCCGTAGGCAAGCCCGAATTGGTGCGCGGCGACTGGATCAAGCCCGGTGCCGCCGTGATCGATGTCGGCATCAACCGCGTGCCGGGCGTTGAGAGCGGCAAGACCAGGCTGGTCGGCGACGTGCATTATGAGTCTGCTGCTGCGGTGGCCGGCGTGATCACGCCGGTGCCGGGCGGCGTCGGGCCGATGACGATTGCCTGCCTGCTGCAGAATACGCTGACCGCGGCCTGCTATCGCGAGAAGATCGACCCGAAGTCATTGGTATAGTCGTCGTCCTCGGACCCAGGAAGAGTTTTTCTGGCCGAGGACCTCTCTCCGGCTGGCCTGAGATCCTCGGGTCAAGCCCGAGGATGACGGGTAATAATCACAATCCCTTCCGCCACGTCACATCTTCCCATTCGGCTGAATCCTCCTAATCTGACGGCATGACCAAGCGTCTGCCGCCGCTGCTCGCCCTGGAGGCTTTCGACGCTGCCGCCCGCTCTCTCAGTTTCAAGGCGGCGGCGGCCGAACTGAATCTCACGCCGTCGGCGATCAGCCACCGCGTCAAGCAACTCGAACAGTATCTCGGCCTGTCGCTGTTCCGCCGGCTCAACCGCGAAATCCGCCTCACCGAAGCCGGCGAGGACTACTACAGCACGGTGCGGCGCGCCTTTGATCAGGTGGCGCAGGTCAGCCTGCGCGTCGGCCGCGGCGCGCAGCAGTCGGAAGAATTGCGGCTCTCATCCGTGCCGCATTTCGCCGCCAGCTGGATCATTCCCAATCTGGAAGAGCTGCTGAACCGCCGGCCCGGCCTGCGCGTCTATGTCGAATCCAGCATCCGCAATGCCGATTTCGCCCGCGATGCGGTGGATGCCGCGGTGCGCTATGGCGCCGGCAACTGGCCGGGCCTGAATGTCACCAAGCTGACAGACTTGAGCGTCGCGCCGGTCTGCACGCCGGCCCTGCTGAAACGCCTGCGCACGCCAGCCGACCTGCGCGAGGTGACGCTGCTGCATTTCAGCCAGTTCCCGCAAAGCTGGAGCGAATGGCTGCAGGCCGCCGGCCTGCCATCCTTCGAGCCCAAGCATGAAGTCTATTTCGACAGTGTCAGCCAGGCGATCGATGCGGCCGAGAACGGCCTCGGCATCGCGCTGGGCGTCGCGCCCCTGATAGGCCCGCGGCTGGCGACCGGTCGTCTGGTGATGCCCTTCGGGCCGCTGCTGCCGCTGCAGCATGCCTACTGGCTGGCCTGTCGCAAAGCCGATGCCGGCAAGCCGGCGATCAAGGCCCTGCGCGACTGGCTGCTGGAATTGATGCGGCGCGCCGATCTCTCGATGCAGGCGCAGCTGCCCAAACGACTGGCGAAAGACGCTGCGGCGAAAACCGTCGGCAAAAACGAGACGCCGGCAAAGAAGCCTGCGCGACGTAAGGGCAGGTGAAACTGATTCACCCGAAGCCGGCCTGCTTTGCGTTTGTCGCGGCGGGCCAGCTTTTTCTAAAGTCGCGCCATGACCGATTCATCTTTCGCCACTGAACAGATCACCCTCACCTGCGCCGATGGCCAGCAGATTGCCGCCACGCTATATCTGCCGCAGCAGTCCAATGGCCTCTCGCTGCTGATCAACGGCGCCACCGGCGTGCCGCGCGGTTATTACAACGCCTTTGCCGCCTTCCAGGCCGCCAGCGGTTTCACTGTGCTGACCTATGACTATCGCGGCATCGCAGAGTCAAAACCCACGCCCGGCGCACCGGCATCTCGTATGCTGGATTGGGCGCGGCAGGATATGGCCGCTGCCATGCAGTGTCTGGCGCGGCGCTTTCCCGCGTTGACGCTCACGCTGGTCGGGCATTCCTTCGGCGGCCAGGTGCTGGGGCTGATACCGCAATCTGAGTCGCTTGCGGCCATCGTCACCATCGCCTCGCAGCATGGTCACTGGCGCAACTGGTCGGCGGGCTATCGGTGGAAACTGGCACTGGTCTGGTACGGGCTGGTGCCGCTGTCGCTGGCTTTCGGTTTCCGTCTGCCGAAAGGGCTGTTCGGTGGCGAGCAGCTGCCGCGCGGCGTGCTGAAGGATTGGTCGCGCTGGTGCCGTTCGAAACATTATGTCTGCGATGAGCGCGGCCGGCCGCTGCGGCCTTACAACGACCGCATCCGCGCAGCAATCCGCATGATCAGCCTCGACGACGATCACCAGTTCGGCCCGCGCAAGGGCGTCGATCTGCTCGCAGGCTACTATCCGAATGCGGTCATCGAGCGCGCGCATATCATGCCGGCCGACTGGGGCCTGCCGCGCATCGGGCATTTCGGCTTCTTCCGCCGCGATATGCCGGCACAGCGCTGGTCCGAGATCGGCGACTGGCTGCGAGCCACGGCAGAGCGCAAGCAGCGCGCGGCCTGATTCGCGGCATGGTGACGTGACGGAAGCGGATCGGACAATGCTGTGACAACGGCGCTGCATTGACCTTAGGGGTTATTGAGGCTGCGTGGTTGCCGGTGATACCCGCGCTGCATGACACAGTCGCAGATCACCATCACCTCCGTCTCGATTCCCACCGCCGATGGCCAGCATCTGGCGGGGACTCTTGTCCACCCGCAGCAGCCCAACGGCATCAGCGTGCAGATCAACGGTGCCACCGGCGTGGCGCGGCGCTATTACGAAAGCTTCGCCGGTTTTCTGGCGCAGCGCGGCTTCACGGTGCTGAGTTTCGACTATCGCGGCATCGGCGGTTCGCTGCCCGATCCGGCCGTCGCGCCGCCGCGCAAACTCGACTGGGGCCGGCGCGATATTCCGGCGGCGGCAGACTTCCTCGCCGCCCGCACGCCGGGCATGCGGCGCGCCATGGTCTGCCATTCCTTCGGCGGGCAGATGTTGGGCCTGATGCCGCAGGCCGGCCAGATCGATGCCGTGCTGGCGATTGCCTCGCAGCATGGCTACTGGCGCAACTGGTCATGGCCGCACCAGATCAAGCTCTGGCTCTCATGGCATATCGCTTTTCCGCTGGTGGTCGGCCTGCTTGGCAACCTGCCAGGCTGGTGGCTCGGCGGCCAGACTTTGCCGGGGCCAGTGGCGCGCGACTGGCGGCGCTGGTGCTGTTCGCCGCATTACCTGATCGATGATGCAGGCGCGCCGTTGCGACCGCATAACCACGACCTGCGCGCGAAGCTGCGGCTGATCAGCTTCGACGACGATCACGATTTCGGCCCCAGAAAGGGCGTCGATGCGCTGGCCGGTTTCTATCCCAATGCCGCCATCGAGCGCTTGCATGTCACGCCGTCCGACTGGGGCCTGCGCCGCATCGGCCATTTCGGCTTTTTCCGCCGCGACATACCGCTGCAGCGCTGGGGCGAGCAGGCCGACTGGCTGTTGCGGGCGGCGAAGGGATAGCTTCGGGGGAGGTTACTCGGCCGCCTCGGCCAGCTCCGCCATTTCGTTGATCAGCGCCGGATTGGTGACAGGCGACGTCGTCGGCAGCGACGGGCTGCTGGAATTCGAGTTTTGGAACTGTGCCCAGCTGCTGTAGTCGCCGTCAGGCAGCGGCTGTATGCGCGCGCGCATCGCGGCAGCGGCGCGGTCGATCATGCTCAGGAACTGGTTCAGTCGGTCAAGCGGACTGCCAATTCCGGCGGCACTCTGCTGCTTCTGGTACTCAGTGGCGGCCTGCAGGAAACTCGCGTCGGCCGGCGGCGCTGCCTCGTCGCCCAGTTCGTTGACCAGTGCCGGATTGACCGGCGCCGCTGCCGCATTGATGGCGGCGGTGATCTCTTCTTCCGTCAAGTTGAACTCTTCCTTCAGGCGCTCCTTCGCGGTGGCGATCCTGTCTTTTACCTTCCAGATGTAATCCTCCATCTCGTCGCGCAGCTTGCCGCGGGCATCGGACGGGAAGCTCTCCATCTTGGCGGTCAGATCGCGCATCAGATCTCCGGCGCGCGCGATCATGTCGTCCACTGTTTCCGCACGCGAAAGCTTGATCAGCAGGTCCTCGTCATAGATCGTACCCGTGTAGAGAAAGTTGTCGTCTTCGGAGGTGATATTCAGGCGATATTTGCCTTGCGGGCCATATTCGGCCTCCAGATTTTCCAGGCGGTCGCGCGCCCGCGCCAGCGATTTGTCGAGCCGGCCGACATATTCGGTCAGCAGCTCGCGCATTGCTCTGCTGTCCTCGTCATCCGGTGACAGTCCGGCCAGCTTGTCGATCAGGTCCTGGCGGGTGCGCGTGTCGGTCTCGATCTCGTTGAGAACATCGGCCTTCAGGCTGTCGTATTGTGCCAGGGCCTGCTTGCGCGCGGCAATGCTGGCGCTGCGGGTCATGCGGTCGTCGCGCATGTCGGGCGGCAGCTCCTCGATACGCCAGCCCACCATGCGCCCAACGGTCTCGCCAGTCCGGTGATTGACAATGGGAATGCCCGGTGGCGGCAGCGTGAAGGTGTAATCCAGTACGCCGGAGACCTGCTCCGGGCTTTGGTAGATTTTTCGTTCCGCAGCGGTGGTCCGCTTCAGATGAGCGAAGTCTCCCGTCACCGGAACTCCACTCTTCAAGACATCTCCGAACCCCTGCACCATCTTCCGGCTCCTGCCATTGTTGTGCAGCAGAAGTTGCAGATGTCATGCCAATGCGGGTGTGTGCATTAACCATCCGGTAAGGGTTTGAATCGGTTACGCCGCAATAACGCGGTATGCGCTATCGCATCGGCACTTCCTGCCGCACCGGAAAAATCTTCCGGCGAAGTATGGTGAATGAAAGCTTTAGTTGGCCGAGGTCTTCGGGCCGAGCGTGCTGCCGTCCCAGCCGCCGCCGAGCGCGCGATAGAGACTGACATTGGCGCTGTAGCGGCCAAGGGCTGCCTGCACCATCGTGTCATTGGCCGAGAAGACCGAGCGCTGCGCATCCAGCAGGTCGAGGAAGCCGACGGTGCCGGCGCGATAGCGCGCTTCCACAATGCGATAGGCATCGTTGGCCTGGTTGAAGGCCTCGGAAGCAAAGCCGTATTGCCGGCCAGTATTCACCGTGGCGCCAAGCGCGTCTTCGGTGTCGCGGAAGGCCGTGAGAATGCTGGCGCGATAGGTCTCTTCCAGTTCCAGCTTCTGGGCGCGCGACAGCTGTTCGCCGCCCTCCAGACGGCCGCCCTGGAAGATCGGCGCGGTTAGCGAGGCGGCAATCGAATAGACCATGGTGCCGGGATCGAACAGCGCACCGGTGCTGCCGGCCTGGCTGCCAATGCGGCCGGTGAGATCGAGACTCGGGAAACGCGCGGCGCGGGCAGCGCCCACGTCGAAATTGGCGGCGCGCAGATTGGCTTCCGCCGCGCGGATATCGGGCCGGCGCAGCAGCAGTTCGGACGGTAGCCCGGCCGTGACCGGCGGCAGCGTGATGGCGGCCAGCGTATTGCCCAGCACGACAAAGCCCTGCGGCGGGCGGCCAAGCAGCAGCGCCAGCGCATCCAGCGTGGTGCGCTCGTTCTGCTCCAGGCCCGCCAGCGTCGCGCGCTGCGTGGCGACATTGCTGCGCTGCTGTGCCACTTCGTAATCGGTGATGGCACCGTTGGCGCGCTGGGTCTCCAGCAGATCGAGAATGCCCTGCGCCAGGCCGAGCGTTTCATTGGCGAGCCGGATACGGTCGCGCAGCGACAGCAGCTGGAAATAGGTGCTGGCGATATCGGAATAGAGCGTGATCGCCACGGTTTCGCGGTTGTAGCGGCTGGATTCAAGGCGCGTGAGCGCCGCATCGGCCGTGGCGTCGTTGCCACCGAACAGGTCGACCTGGTAGCCGGCGGTGAGATTGCCGCTATAGCTGTTGCGGATGACGTCGCCGCCACGACTGCTGGTCGTCGTGGTGCCGGTGCTGCTGGAGAGCGACTGGCGGCCCTGGCGCGTGCGGCTGGCGCCGGCATCGACACCCAGCGTGGGATAGAGATCGGCGCCGGAAATCTTGGCCTGCGCTTCCGCCTGGCGGATACGGGCGACGGCGACGCGCAGATCGGTGTTGTTGGCCTGCGCCTCATTGATCAGGCGGTTCAGCTCGGGCGAGCCGAAGCCAGTCCACCACTGGGCATCGGGCCAGAGGTTGAGCGCATCCTGCCGGCTGTCCCAGGTCTGCGGCGTTTCCACCGTGGGCTTGAAATAGTCGGGCACCATCGAGCAGGCGCTGACGGTCATCATCAGGACGGCGGCAGCCGTCAGGCGGACAGGCCTAATGAAAGCGGGGTAGGTCATGGGATTATTCCGCGGCGAGGGCGACGACAGGATCGAGATCGGCAGCCTTGCGCGCCGGCAGATAGCCAAACAGCAGCCCGGTGGCGAAGGCGCAGAAGAAGGCGAGCAGCACCGGTTCGGCCGAGAAGATCACCGGCCGGCCGAACCAGGCGAATAGCCAGGTGACACCAAGGCCCAGGGCGACGCCGATCAGGCCGCCCAGCGTGCAGATCGCCAGCGCTTCCGAATTGAACTGCATCATGATGTTCAGCCGACGTGCGCCGGTCGCCATGCGTACGCCGATCTCGCGCGTGCGTTCGGTCACGCTCACCAGCATGATGTTCATGACGCCGATGCCGCCGACCAGCAGCGAGATGGCGGCAATCGAGCCGAGCAGGATGGTGAGAGTGTTCTGGGTTTCCATGGCGGTTTCGATGATGGAGGCCATGTTGCGGATCTGGAAATCCTCGGCACGATGGCGCGCCATTAGAAGCTGGCGTATCTCCTCCTGTGTGTCATTGATCTTCGTCACGTCCTGCACCTGGACTGTGATGGTGCGCACATAGCGCTGGCCGAAAAGCCGCAGCATGCCTGTGCTGAGCGGCACATAGAGGATGTCGTCCTGGTCGGCGCCCCAGGGCGTGGCGCCCTTGGGCGTCATGGTGCCGATGACCTGGAAGGGGATGTTGTTCAGCAGCACATAACGGCCGATGGGGTCGGTGCCCTCGAACAGGTTGTTCACCACCGTCTGGCCAATCACCGCCACCGGCAGGTAGGATTTCACATCCTGTTCGGAGAAGAAGATGCCTTCCGCCACCGGCCATTCGCGAGCAATGGGGAAGGGCGCCGTGGTGGCATTGACCTGCGTCACGTAATCGCGCGCGCCGGTGCGCACAGTGACATTGCCGGTATATTCCGGCACCGAGGCGAGGATGTTGCCCACCTCGGCCGAGATCGCCTCGGCGTCTTCGGCGGTCAGTGTGGCTGTCACGCCGCCGGACTGGCGGATATTGGGCGCGCCGGGGCGTACCAGCAGCAGGTTGGTGCCCATCGCGGTGATGCGGTCGAGCACCGACTGCTTGGCGCCGTCGCCGATCGCCAGCATCGCCACCACCGAGGCCACGCCGATGATGATGCCGAGCAGGGTCAGCAGCGTGCGCAGCAGGTTGCTGCGCAGGGCCTGCAACGCCATGCGGCCGGCTTCCAGCACGTCGAAGGGCGCGAAGCCGGTTTTGCGATTGCGTTCAGGGCGTTTCGGCTGCGCCGGCGGCGGGTTCGGTTCGGCATGCTCCACCGCGCGATCCGAGACGATACTGCCATCCTTTAGCTCGATGACGCGGTTGGCCTGCGCGGCCACGTCATGGTCGTGCGTGATCAGCAGGATCGTATGGCCTTGGGCATTGAGATCATGCAGCAGCCGCATCACCTCTTCGCCGCTCTTGCTGTCCAGCGCGCCGGTGGGCTCGTCGGCCAGGATCACGGCGCCGCCATTCATCAAAGCACGGGCGATCGAGACGCGCTGCTGCTGGCCGCCCGAGAGCTGCGTCGGTTTGTGATCCAGCCGTTCGGCCAGGCCGAGCTGGGTCAGCAGGGCTTCAGCCCGCTTCACCCGCTCGCCATGCGGCAGGCCGGCATAGATCGCCGGCATTTCCACATTGGCGGTGGCGCTCTCGGTCGGCAGCAGGTTGTATTGCTGGAAGATGAAGCCGAATGCCTCGCGGCGCAGCAGCGCGCGGCCATCGGCATCCAGCGCTGCCACTTCGCTGCCGTCGAAACGGTAGCTGCCGGTGCTGGGCCGGTCCAGCAGGCCGATCAGATTCATCAGGGTCGATTTGCCCGAACCGGACGCGCCCATGATGGCGACGAATTCGCCGGCATGAATGTCGAGCGAGATGCCATGCAGCACTTCCACGCCCAGCGTGCCGCGGTAATAGGTCTTGCGGATGTCGCGCAAGGAGATCAGCGGCGCCGGATCGACCGGCGTTGTGGTCTCTTTACCAGTCTTCGGGCCATCTGGGAGCATCACGTTCATGCTGCTCGTGCCTCGGTGGCGGTTACAAACGCGGCGGGCGCGCTGCGGCGCCCTGCGCGGGCCGAGTATTGGCGAGGTCGATCACCACCTCTTCGCCCGGCTTCACACCATTGTTGGCGACGGCGGCATTGACGCGGTTGCTGGCGGCGATGTCGACCACGCGGCGCACCGGCTGGCCATTCTCGATCACGCGCAGCGCGTAACGTTTCTTGCCTTGAGGTAAGGGGCGCAAAGCGGCCATCGGCACCACCGGCAGGTTCTCGGCCTTCGAGATCACGAAGAAGACCTGCGCGCTCATCTGCGTCAGCAGGTCTTTATCCGGATTGGCCACATCGAACAGCGCCGAATACAGCACCACGTTGTTGACCACTTCCGGGGTGGGGAGGATCTGGCGCAGCTTGCCTTCGCGGCGTTTGTCGGGCTGGCCGAGCGTCGTGAAGTAAGCCGTCATGCCGAGCGTCAGCTTCGGCACATCGGCTTCCGACACCTGCGTCTTCACCGTCATGGTGTCGAGATCGGCGATGCGCAGCACGATCGGCGCCGACTGGTTGGCATTCAGCGTCTGGCCCTGGCGCGCGGTGATATCCACCACCGTGCCGGTCATCGGCGCGTAAATCTTGGTGTAGCTCAGATTCGCCTGGTCGGATTTCAGCGTCGACTCGCCCTGCTGGATCTGCGCGTCCAGCACGGCGATCTGCGCCTGCAGCGAGCGGCGACCGGCTTCGGCGCTGTCATAGGCATCCTGGCTGGTGGCGCGGCCGGCCAGCAGGTTCTTCTGGCGTTCGAACTGGCGTTCGGCGAGGCCAAGCTGCACCTGCTTGTCGGTCTTCTGCGCGCGCAGCGCCTGCAGGTTCGCAATGTCAGCCGAAACACGGGCTTCGTAGATGGTGGGATCAATCTGCGCCAGCAGCTGGCCCTGTTCCACGCGCTGTCCGAAATCGACGTAGATCGTGCGCAGCTGGCCCGACACCTGGGTGCCGACATCGACATAGTTCAGCGGCTGCAGCACGCCCACCGCCGAGACGGTGTCCTCCACATCGCCCAAGGCCACGGCCTGGGTGCGGAAACTGGGCTTGGTGTCGGCGCGGGCCGACCACAGCCACCAGGCGCCACCGCCGATCACGGCCAGGGCAACGAGCGAGGAGAGGAGGAGGGGGGTGCGTTTCATCATCTGGATTCTGGGCGTTTCCTGACTCTCACGCAGCAATCGTCTGTTTCCTGCGGACTTCCCGGGCTCGATGTTATCTTACAATATACTGGTATTGTTAGGCTTTCCCCCTGTGCGTCTTGGGGGCCTGTCACAGATCGGCGGGGTGGTCCGTCTGGACATAGAACGCAAAACGGAAAGACCAGCCGTGGACACAGGCGCAGACCCCGGAACCGAGACCTTTGAAAAGCACCGCCGCCGCCTGTTCGGCCTGGCCTATCGCATGTTGGGCAGCGTGGGCGATGCCGAGGATGCCGTGCAGGATACCTATCTGCGCTGGCACCGGACCGACCGCAGCCTGGTCCAGACGCCGGAAGCCTGGCTGGTCACCGCCTGCACCCGCATCTGCATCGACCGCCTGCGCGCCGCCAAGCTGGAACGCGAAAACTATCCCGGCACCTGGTTGCCGGAACCATTGGTCGAACTGGAAGTGTCGCCGCTGCCCAATGCGGAAGACGCGCATGAGATGGCCGACGACCTGTCGATGGCCATGCTGATGGTGATGGAGCGGCTGACGCCGGCCGAACGCGCCGCCTATCTGCTGCGCGAGGCCTTTGATTACGACTATCCGCAGATCGCCGTGGCGCTGAAGAAATCCGAAGCCGCCTGCCGCCAGCTGGTCAGCCGGGCGCAGAAACATCTGAAAGACGCGCGGCCGCGTTTTGAGGCCGATGAGGCGGCGGCGCGCGCACTGGCGCAGAAATTCGCCGCCGCCACCAAGGCGGGTGACCTCTCGCTATTCGCCGGCCTGCTGGCCGAGGATGCGATGCTGTGGAGCGATGGCGGCGGCAAGGCCTCTGCTGCGATCAACGTGATCCACGGGCCGGACAAGATTGCGCGCTTCTTCGTGGGTATTTCCAACAAGATTCCGGCCGATATCCGGCGCGTCTTCGCCATGATCAACGGCCAGCCGGGCTGGATCCTGTTCGATGGCGACGCGCCCTATCTGGCGCTGGCGATGGATATTGCCAAAACTGAACGAGGAGAGAGCCTGCGCAACGTGTTTATCCTGCGCAACCCGGACAAGCTGGCGCGGCTCAGGGCTTACGCGCCGCAGGCCATATAGAAATCAGACGTAGATATCGACGTGGCGGCCGAGTTTGCCGCGCATGTTGCGCAGGACTTCGGCAAAGGTGCGCTTCTTCTTCGGCAGATGTGCCGCACGCTCCTCGTCGCTCAGCCGCAGGGCACGCTGCCACAGCCGCTCTTCCATATAGCGTTCGGTGGCGCGGGTGGTGCGCTTGTAGGCGGTGGTCGGGGCCACGCGGGTGATGGTCGTCATCATGGCAGGTCTCCTGTCTTCTACGGGAGCAGGCCGGATGATGAAGCGCTCCGGCACTGCGGCCCCTCTCAGGGTCGTGCCAGTTGAAAGTAATGCGGAATCAGACTGTTGGGTTGCGACCAGACTGTGGCCGAACGTGACAAGATCGCGACCTAAAGCCAAGCCATAGCGAGAAAATGCAGGGTTTTCCGGGGGAAATCAGGATAGATCAAAGTCTTGATTTATCTTGAGCGAAGCGTGGCACTTAAACGAAAAGCGCGGAGATTTCTCTCCGCGCTTAAAAAATTAATCGTCGTTCCCGCGAAAGCGGGAACCCAGTCTTTCTGCTGTCTGGATCCCCGCTTTCGCGGGGATGACGAATGAGAATTACCCCTTCTGCCGGTTCAGCAGCCGCAGGCGCAGCGCATTCAGCTTGATGAAGCCGGCAGCATCCTTCTGGTCATAGACCGAGTCCGCCTCGAAGGTGACATGCGACAGGCTGTAGAGCGACTTGGGCGACTTGCGGCCGACCACGTTGACCGAGCCCTTGTAGAGCTTCAGCCGCACGGTGCCCTCGACATTCTCCTGACTCTTGTCGATCAGGGCCTGCAGCATCTCGCGCTCGGGCGAGAACCAGAAGCCGTTGTAGATCAGCTCGGCATAGCGCGGCATGATCTCGTCCTTCAGATGCGCCGCGCCGCGATCTAGCGTCACCTGCTCGATGCCGCGATGCGCCATATGCAGGATCGTGCCGCCCGGCGTTTCATAGATGCCGCGGCTCTTCATGCCGACGAAGCGGTTTTCCAGCAGATCGAGACGACCGATGCCATGCTTGCCGCCCAGCTCGTTCAGCTTGGTCAGCAAAGCAGCCGGCGACAGCTTGGTGCCGTTCACGGCAATCGCATCGCCCTTGGCAAATTCGATCTCGACATATTCCGGCTGGTCCGGCGCCTTCTCGGGGTCGACGGTGCGGGAGTAGACGAAGTCCGGCGCTTCCACCCACGGGTCTTCCAGCACTTTGCCTTCGGCCGAGATATGCAGCAGGTTGGCATCGACCGAGAACGGCGCTTCGCCGCGCTTGTCCTTGGCGATTGGAATCTGGTGCTTCTCGGCGAAGTCGATCAGCGCAGTGCGTGAATTCAGCTCCCATTCGCGCCACGGCGCGATCACTTTGATGTCGGGCTTCAGCGCATAGTAGCCCAGCTCGAACCGCACCTGGTCGTTGCCCTTGCCGGTGGCGCCATGGCAGACCGCGTCGGCACCGACTTCGCGGGCGATCTCGATCTGGCGCTTGGCGATCAGCGGACGCGCGATGGAAGTGCCGAGCAGGTAGAGGCCCTCATACATCGCATTGGCGCGGAACATCGGGAAGACGAAGTCACGCACGAATTCCTCGCGCACGTCCTCGATGAAGATCTGCTTCACGCCGAACATCTCGGCCTTCTTGCGCGCCGGCTCCAGCTCTTCGCCCTGGCCCAGATCGGCGGTGAAGGTCACCACCTCGCAGTCATAGGTGGTCTGCAGCCATTTCAGGATCACCGAGGTATCCAGGCCGCCGGAATAGGCGAGGACCACTTTCTTGACGCTGCCGCGCTTGCTGCCGCTCATCGGGCGCACTCCTGCTTGGGAAAAGACGAAAAATCGCGCCGGAGTATAGGCATGGGCAGGGGAGGCGCAAGGCGTCGACGGCGGCGCAAATGCCGCAAATTGGGCTTAATCGGCCCCCAGATAGGGGCTCAGAAGTCCGAGACGATACCCTTGCGTTCCCAGTCGCCGTAGCGGGTGGGTTCAGGTCCCTTGGGGCCGTCTTCCTCGCCGGCTGCCTGGGTCAGCTTGATCGCCGGCTGGGCCGGCGCCAGCGGCTTGCCGGTTTTGGGGTCGACCGGCCGGGCATCGGTGGCATAGCCGTCCGGGTTGAGGGCAGCCGTGTGACTGATGGGGGGAGCAGGTTTCGGATCGTCGGCCATGGCAACTGGACCATCTTGCGGAGGGGGTCTGCGTCCTTACATATAGCGGTGCGGACCGGCTGCCTAGTTCCGGCCCGCAGAAGAGGGTTGAGAGATGAACTACTTCAAGACGGGTCTGCTGCTGGCCGCCATGACGGCGCTGTTCGGCGCGGTCGGCTTCCTGATCGGCGGCGAGAGCGGCATGCTGATCGCGCTGGCTGTGGCCGCTGCGATGAACCTGTTCGCCTACTGGAACAGCGACAGGATGGTGCTGTCGATGTATGGCGCGCGCGAAGTGGATGCGCAGACCGCGCCGGAATTCTATGGCCTGGTGCAGCAGCTGGCGCAGCGCGCCGGCCTGCCGATGCCCAAGGTCTATGTCATCGACAACGACCAGCCCAATGCCTTCGCCACCGGCCGCAATCCGGAAAACGCCGCCGTGGCGGCCACCACCGGGCTGTTGCACAGTCTCAGCCGCGAGGAAATCGCCGGCGTGATGGCGCATGAGCTGGCTCATGTGAAAAACCGTGACACCCTGATCATGACGGTGACGGCCACGCTGGCGGGCGCTATCGGCATGCTGGCGAATTTCGCCATGTTCTTCGGCGGGCGCAGCTCCGACGGCAACCGCAGTGGCCTGGGCATCATCGGCAGCATTGCCGTGATGATCCTGGCGCCGGTCGCCGCCATGCTGGTGCAGATGGCGATCAGCCGGAGCCGCGAATACGAGGCCGACAAGGCCGGCGCCGAGATCAGCGGCAATCCGCAGGCGCTGGCTTCGGCGCTGCAGCGGATCAGCGGCACGGTCGAACGCGTGCCCAACCAGCAGGCCGAGGGCAATCCGGCCACCGCGCATATGTTCATCATCAACCCGCTGCATGGCGGCGCGATGGACAGCCTGTTCTCGACGCATCCCAGCACCGAGAACCGCGTCGCGGCGCTGATGCAGCTGGCGGGTGGCATGCGCGGCGCGCAACCGTCTTACGCGGCGGCTGCGGCCTCGCCGATGCCAGTACGTCCGGCGACGTCGTCGGGCGGTGGCTCGGTGCCGAGTTCAGGCCGTGGTCGGCGCTTCTCGCCCTGGGGCAATCGCCGCTAAACCTTCACCGTCACCCCGGGCCCGAGAAAATCTTTCCTGGCCGGGGTCCCATTTTCTTTTTTCGCGACTAAAAATGGGATCCCGGCTCTCGCAAAAAGCTCGGCCGGGATGACGATTGAGGCTTAACCCGCCATCACTAATCTTGCCGGCTCACCCACCGCACCAGCTTCCAGCATCCGCTTGTGGTGATGGAATTCCTGCAGTGCGGGCTTGTGCCCGATGCTGAGGATTGCCGTCTGTGGCAATGCTGCGCGCAGGGCCGCCAGCGCTTTCTGCTCGCTGGCGTCGTCCAGTGCGGCGGTCGCCTCATCCAGATAGAGCCAGCGCGGCTTCATCAGCAGGGCGCGGGCGAGCTGCACGCGCTGCTGCTCGCCACCGCTCAGGCGCTGGTCCCAGGCCGCGTCTTCATCCAGCTGCGACTCCAGTTTGCCTAGATCCAGCGCCGCCAGAGCGGCACGATACTCGGCGTCACTGAAGGCAGCCGGATCGCGCGGATAGGAGAGTGCGGCGCGCAAGGACCCATGCGGCAGATACGGCTTCTGCGGCAGGAACAGGCTGGCGTCATCGCTGGCGCGTTGCAGGCTGCCCTGGCCGAAGGGCCAGAGTCCGGCGATGGCGCGCAGCAAGGTGGTCTTGCCGTTGCCCGAACCGCCCTGCAACAGCAGGCTGTCGCCCGCCGTCAGCAGCAGCCCATCGACCTGCATCAGCGGCTTGCCGCCGGGCAGGTCGAGCTGCAGCGCGGCGATCTTCAGCGCTTCGCCGTCTTTGGTGACCATCACCTGCGACTGCGCAGCGACGTCGCGTGCGCGGTCCAGGCCGTTGCGGAAGGTGGTGAGGCGATCGATCACCGCGCGCCATTCGGCGATGTCGCTATAGGCATTGATGATATAGCTCAGCGCCTCCTGCACCTGACCAAAGGCCGAGACGATCTGCATCAGGCCGCCGAGCTGGATGGCGCCGCCGAAATAGCGCGGCGCGCCGACCACGAAGGGAAAGATCAGCGCCAGCTGGCCATAACCCGAGGTGAACCAGGTCAGCTGCTTGGTCTTGCGCATCAGATCATAAAAATTGCTGAAGACCTGCGCAAAGCGCTGGCCCAGCCCGGCGCGTTCGACCGCTTCGCCATGCTGGAAGGCGATGCCCTCGGCATGTTCGCGCACCCGCACCAGATGGAAGCGGAAATCGGCCTCTAATTTCTGTTTGTCGAAATTGATCTGCACCAGCGGCCGTCCGATCAGATGCGTCAGCCAGGTGCCGGCGGCGGCATAGAAGAACGCGGCCCAGACCATGTAGCCGGGAATGCTGATCTCGTAGCCGGCCAGCGTGAAATCCAGCGGCCCGGACAGCGTCCACAAGATGCTGAGGAAAGACACCAGCGTGACGACCGCGTTGAGCAGGCCGAGTGTCAGCGTCAGCGAATAGGCCGGGAACAGCCGCAGGTCTTCCGAGATGCGCTGGTCGGGGTTGTCGGTATCCAGCCCGAGCATCTGCATGTGGTAGTAGTTCCTGCCGCCAAGCCAGTCGTTCAGCCAATGCTCGGTGAGCCAGCGGCGCCAGCGGATCTGCAGCATCAGCTGCAGATACTGCTTGTAGACGGCCACGATGATGAAGGCGAAGGCAACAACGGTGAAATACAGCAGCTGTATTTTGAACGTGTCGTAATCCTTGTCCTGCAGCGCCGTGTAGAAGGTGTTGTACCAGAAATTGAACCATACACTGAGGCCCACGCCGGCGAGGTTCAGGATCACGATGGCGGTCAGCAGCAGCCAGGCGCTGCGGCGTTCCTTCGGATCGCTGAAATAGGGTCTGGCCAGCATCCAGAAGGCCTGGAAGAAGGTCGGCGTGTCGGTCTGTGGCATGGGAATTCCCGGGAAGGGTAACGAAGAGGCGAACCCTAGCCCGGGAAATGTGGCGAAGTCTCGGCCAAGAACACCAAGAATGCCAGATGAAAAAGATTTAATCCGGCTTCAGTTCCGGAGCATAGGTGCCGAAACTCCACAGATGGCCTTCCGGATCGCGGGCGGCGAAATCGCGCGATCCATAGTCGGTGTCGCGGATCTCCATCACGATCTCGGCCCCTGCCGCCCTGGCACGCGCGAAGAGGGCATCGATCTCTTTCACCACCACATAAACGCCCTGCGTGGTGCAGCCGGCCTGCTTCGGCGGGATCAGGGCGAACGGCCCTTCGGTCTGGCGGCTGCCCAGCATCACCATGCCCTGACCGAGCTGCAATTCGGCATGGGCGATGCCGCCCTTGCCATCAGGATGCGCCATCACGCTGCGGAAGCCGAAGGCCGCTTCCAGCCAGGCGATGGCGGCCGGCGCATCGGCATATTGCAGAAACGGGTAGATGCTGGGGGAATCGGACATGAGTCTCTCCGGAATTGCGATGCCGGCGAGGCTAGGCGGACATGCCAACGCAGTCTTGTAGAAATGTAACCAGCTTACCCGACCGGCAGGCCAGCCTGGTCGGGCAGGCGCAGTGCCAGATAGGCGCCGGGCGTGCGGCCGGTGAGCTGGCGGAAGTCGTTGGCGAAATGCGACTGGTCGGCATAACCGGCCGTCTGCGCGATCGCAGCCCAATCTATCTGCAGGGCGGCGACGCGCTCTGCGCTGTCGACCAGTTGCAGCACCTGCCGGAAACGCAGCAGGCGGGCAACGGTCTTGGGCGCAATACCGACATGCTCACGAAACGTCGCGGCCAGGTGCTTGCGGCTGCAGCCGACCTCGTCGGCCAGCGCGGCAATGGAAAGCTGGCCGCTCTCCTGCTGCAGCCGGCGCAAGGCCCAGGCGGTCTGCCGCGCACCGGCCAGATCGAAATCGTCCTCGGCGGCCATGCGCGCGCGGATCGCGGCTTCGAGATGGTGGAAACCGGTCGCCCAGTCATTCGCCGCCTGCAGGCGCTCGATCAACGCGCTCGCGCGTGGCGCGCCCAGCAGGTCATGCAGGCTGAACACCCGGTTGGCGAGATGATGCAGCGGCAGGCCGAAAAAGCGCCGCGCGCCGAGCGGGGTGAACATCACCTGGAAGCCACGCTGGTTGCCGTTGGTCTCGGAGACCGCATAGGCATCGCTCAGCCCTGCGCCGAAACCGTCGCCGCTGCGCACCGGAATCGTGTAGCCCGCCGTATCGATGATGGTGATCGGATCGCCGAGATTGACGATCAGCACGGCGAACAGCCCGGGCAGTTCGTGGCGGCGCGTGAACGACGTGTTGCGCTCGTCGTAGCCGATATAGGCGTCGACCAGAGCGGACAGCGGCGACGCGGGAGCGGCGAAGGCCATCTCCCACGTCCCGCGTTCGCCCTGCTGCCGGATCACTTTCATACCGGCAGTATCGGTTGCGCCGCCGGGACGGCGCAACCGTAATCATGCTGGCGTAAAACTCTTACCAGCGGTATTCGATGCCGGCATAGACGGCGCGACCGTCGCCCGGATTGAACAGGGCCGAGGTCGCCGTTGCGGTGGCGGCCACGCTGGTGTTGGAGATGTAGGCCTTGTCGAGCAGGTTGCGGCCGTCGATGAACATTTTCAGCCCGCCGCCGAAATCGTAGCCAGCCTTGGCGCCGAGCAAAGCATAGGCCGTGGTCTTCAGCGTATTGGCATTGTCGACATAGTAGCCCTGCGGCACCCAATCGACATTCGGACCGGCATACCAGCCGCTGGCATGGCTGTAGCGCAGCTCGGCCCGCAGCAGATGTCGCGGCGCGCCGGGGATGTCGTTGTCGCGATAGACTGCGTCATTGTCGAAGCGGAAATCGTTGAAGGTATAGGCGCCGCGCAAAGCCACCCTGTCACCGCGTGCCGCGAAGTTGCGCAGCGCCGTCCAGTCGCCGCCGAGTTCAATGCCCTGATGGATGGTCCTATCGGCATTGAACACATTGGTGACGTTGTTGACGGTCTGGAACTGCAACTCGTTCTGCAGCCAGGCGCGATAGACGGCGGCATCCCAGGCGACATCGCCACTGCGCCCGCGCAGGCCGAATTCCAGTGTCTTCGAGTCCTGCTGCCGGATGTTGTTCTGCACGCCGGTGGTGCTCAGTTCGGAAAATGGCGGCGGTTCGCTCGACCAGCTCAGGTTGGCAAAGGCCTGCTGCTGCGATGCATAGTCCCAGCGCGCACCGATCTTGGGATTTATGCTGTCGTAGTCGCGTTTGAAGCTGGCATTGCCGTCGCTGAGGAATTCGTCGCGATATTCGCGCGAGGCAAAGCTGCCCTGCAATCCGCCGATCAGTGCCACCGTCGGCAGCACGTAGAAGGCAGTCTCGCCGTAGATTTCCCAGTTGCGCGAAATCTGGTCGGAATCAGACAGCAATGCGCCGCGCGAGCCGCCGACATTGTTGTACTGCTTGGCCTGCAGGCGACCACCGAACAGATTGACGCCCAGCGTGGTCTCGTTGCGATGGCCGGCGATCTGCTGCTCGTCGGTCCAGCGCGCAAAGCCACCGCCATTCACCTCATCATTGTCGAGCACGCGGTTGAAGCCGCCGAACAGCGGATGGAACAGTTCCTTGCGCGCTGCGAAGGCATCCACCGTCACTTCGCCCGTATCGGTCAGGACGCTGGTCTTGTTGGCGCCGCGCAAGCTGTCGATATTGCGCTTGGTGTTGCCGATGAAGCTGTTGGGCGAAGTCTGCTGCGGATTGCTCAGTGCCTGCGCCCTGGTCAGTGCGCTGGGAATCTTCTGGTTGATATCGGCAGCCGAGAGGAAGAAGCGCGTTTCCGCGCCGTCACCGAAGCGCCAGCCGATATTGCCATTCAGGCGCCTGTAATCCTGATCGGTATGATCGCGGAAGCCGCTGCTATGGCTGTAGGTGGGTGTCACGTAGTAGTCATAGTCGCCCGACACGCCGCCCATGCCGAACTGCGTGCGCAGACTGTCGAAGCTGCCGAATTCCTGGCGCAGCAGGAAGCCCGGATTGCTGCGGCCGGTCGGGCTGACGAAATTCACCGCACCGCCCAGCAGGGCCGCACCGTATTGCAGCGCATTGGCACCCTTGTAGATCTCGGTGTAATCCACCGCCAGCGGATCGATCTCCATCGTGTCGCCGGAACCATCGGCATCGGTGATCGGAATGCCGTCACGCAGGATGCGGGTGCCGCGCAGATGCACGTTGCGCGACAGGCCGGAACCGCGGATCGACAAGCGCGAATCCTCCTGGCCGTATTTCGATTGCGCGAACACGCCGGGCACGTAATCAAGGATATCCTTCACGCTGTTGGCGCGACCGTCGCGGACTTCATCGGAGGTGACGAGATCGACACCGCCAGCGGTTTTTTCGATGCGCCGCTTCGCCTCTTCGGCATCGGGCACGGTGATGGCGTCATTGTCAGGCGGCGTGGCCGTGACGGTGATCGGTTGCGTGACGACCTGGGCGGTGGCGGAAGTGGCAAGCAGGCCCGCGGCCAGCAGGCCGGACAAGGCAAGACGAGACATGATGTGATCCATGCGAAATGATCCGGCCGCGCCCGCGGATCCGCGCAGCAAAGCTGCAGACGGAGTCCGGGCGTCGAGGCCGGAAAGTTGCGATTCGGGTGGTTAGTGCTTGTGGTCGTGGCCGCCCGAAGCAGCAGACGCGCCGGCCTTCTGCACGGGAACCGTCACGGTCACGCTGCCGGCCTTCTCGAAGGTCAGCGTCAGCGGGAAGCTGCCGCCTTCCTTCAGTGCCTGCTTCAGCCCGATCAGCATGATGTGGTAACCGCCGGGTTCCAGCGCAGTCTGGCCATGGGCCGGCACGGGGATGTTTTCCACCGCACGCATGCGCATGGCATCGCCATCCTTGATATGCGTGTGCAGTTCCACGCTCTCGGCCACCGGCGAAGCAGCCTTCACCAACCTGTCAGCCGTGCCACCGCCATTCCTGAGCGTCAGGAACACGCCGCCGACCTTGGCGGGCGTGGCGCGGGCGAAGGGCTGCTCGACGGCGATATCGCCGGCTTTCACGGCTGCGGCAGCATGGCCATGGTGATGCGCTGCATCGGGCTTGGTGTCAGCGATGCGGATCAGCGCGGCTGGACGTTCGGCGCGCTGGCCGGCCGCCGGGATCTGGTCCCAGCGCGTTTCACCACCGGCACAGGTCTGCACCACCGGCAGTGCGAGCTGCTTGCCGGGTGCATCCGACAGTTTCAGCACGAGGCCGAATTCGTCGAACTGCTCATTCGGCAGGCTGCCGCCGCTCCAGGTGATGGCGCTGACCACCGTATCGGTCATACGGCCATGGCCGGCATCGACCGGCTCTTCCAGCTTGCTGGTCTCGACCTTGATCTCCCAGCCGGCCTTCGGCTGCGCGCTGGCGTTGACTACGCCGGCGGGGATGGTGACGCGGATCGCGGTGGTCGGCTTGCCGGCGCCGCAGCCATGACCGACACGGAGCGCAGTGCGGAAATAGCTGCCGGGCTTGGCCTCGGCCGGATCGGCCACGATATGGGCGAGGGCGGCGGGGACGGAAACAAGGGTAACCAGCGCAGCCGCGCCGGCAATTTTCAACATCGACATGGGAAGACTCCCGAAAACCTGAAACGGAAAGGTGGCGTAGGTCAGGTGAGGGAGAGGGCGGGCGGAGCGCGGGCCTGTTGTGGCAGATGCTGCGCCTGGGCCAGCGTGCTGCTGGCGGCGGCGCCATAGAGCACCGTGACGGAGGTGGCCGGCATGGCCGGTGCGGCGGCGACAGGCGGCAGCAGGGCCGGCTGCAGCCCGGCGAAGGTCAGGCAGACCGGACAGGATTTGCTGATCTTGCCGCTCCGGGACGGATCGGGGTCGACCGGTGCGCCGTCCTTCATGGCGATGGTGCGGAAGCCCAGCGCCGAGCAGAGCACAATCTGCTCGATGCCATTCGCTTCCTGAACCTGGCGGGCGACCTGGTGGGTCAGGGGCAGCAGGCCGTGGAAGGTCAGCGCAAACAGCGCCAGCAGCGCGACCAGACGCGCCAGGTTCGGGCGCACCAGGCTGGCAGACCAGGAGCTGCTGTTGCGGCGGCGGGAAAACATGCCTGTACGCATACCTTTGGCGGATGGCTTCCGCAAGGGCGGCCATTTGACGCAGCAGTCCCCGGCTTTTAAGGTCTCAGGATCGTTCGGCGGTCGATTCCATCGTCCGGCCATTTCCATATTGCCCAAGTCCGCTGCGGGCTTAGGGCAAATCGTTCGTTTCTCGGAGGTTTCCCATGCTGCGTCTGGTCGTCGGCCTTACGGCTTTCCTTGCGGCGGCGCCTGCACTGGCGCATCACCCGATGGGCGGCGCCACGCCGTCCACGATGATGGAAGGCCTGCTGTCGGGCTTTGGGCATCCGGTGCTGGGCTTCGACCATTTCGTCTTCATCATCGCCGCCGGCCTGCTGGCCGCGCCGCGCGCCCGTGGCCTGATCCTGCCGGCCGCCTTCGTGATCGGCTCCTTCATCGGCTCGCTGCTGCATATCCAGTCGGTCGACCTGCCGGGCGGGGAATACCTGATCGCCGGCTCCGTCATGCTGATGGGGGCCCTGCTGGTCAGCCGCAAGGAGATCAGCGACACACTCTTCGCCGCGATCCTCGGTCTGGCCGGCCTGCTACATGGTCATGCGCTGGCCGAAGCCATCATCGGCGCCGAGCCGACGCCGCTGGTCGCCTATCTCGGCGGTCTGGCGCTGACGCAGTATGTCATCGCCGCCGGTGCGGCGCTCGCCTGGCGCGTCCTGGCGTCGCGCAATGCCGCCTCCACGCTGCAATTGCGTCGGGTCGCTGGCGCTTTTGTGGTGGCGGTCGGCACCTTCTTCCTGGTCGCGAACGTGGTCGGCTGATCTTCCAGTCGCTATTTTGTTACAGGGCGGGTGGCTGCAGATCGCGGCGCCCGCCCTTGACTTATCTGCGGCCCATTGGTATTTCGCTTGAACAGCGGCCCAACTTCTTTCGGGCCGGGGCCGTTCCGGCACACCTTCCGCACTTTTTAAATCCCAGTTCATCATGCGGAACCTGCGCGGGCGGCTTATACCACCTCCCTCCATGGCTGCTGTTCCGTTCTTCTGCGGAACCGGCGCCCAAATTTCCCAAACACATCTGCTCCAGCCTGAGTCGACGAGTCCATGAATCTTCAGGAACTGAAAACCAAATCCCCCACTGACCTGCTGGCCTTCGCCGAAGAGCTGCAGATCGAGAACGCCTCCACCCTGCGCAAGCAGGACATGATGTTCGCGATCCTCAAGCAGCTGGCCGACCGCGAGGTTGAGATCACCGGCGAGGGCGTGCTGGAAGTGCTGCAGGACGGCTTCGGCTTCCTGCGCTCCGCCCAGGCGAATTACCTGCCGGGCCCCGACGACATCTATGTCAGCCCCAACCAGATCCGCCGCTTCGGCCTGCGCACCGGCGACACCCTTGAGGGAACGATCCGCGCGCCGAAAGACGGCGAGCGTTACTTCGCGCTGCTCAAGGTCAACACGATCAATTATGAAGACCCCGAGCAGGCGCGCCACAAGGTGCATTTCGATAACCTGACGCCGCTCTATCCCGACGAACGCCTGCGCATGGAACTGCCGCAGGCCGCCGAGGAAGAGGCGCCGGCAGCGGCCGCAGCCCCCGCCGTGAAAGGCTCGACGCTCAAGAGCCGCAGCGGCAGCAGCAAGACCGAGAAGGTGATCTCAAGCGGCCCGAAGCGCGATGTCTCGGCCCGCGTCATCGACCTGATCTCGCCGCAGGGCAAGGGCCAGCGTTCGCTGATCGTCGCGCCGCCGCGCACCGGTAAGACGATGCTGCTGCAGAATATCGCGCATGCCATCAGCCATAATCACCCGGAAGTCTATCTGATCGTTCTGCTGATCGACGAACGTCCGGAAGAAGTCACCGACATGCAGCGCACGGTGAAGGGCGAGGTGATCTCCTCCACCTTCGACGAGCCGGCGAGCCGCCATGTGCAGGTCACCGAAATGGTGCTGGAAAAGGCCAAACGCCTGGTCGAGCACAAGCGCGATGTCGTGATTCTGCTGGATTCGATCACGCGCCTTGCACGTGCTTACAACACCGTGGTGCCGTCGTCCGGCAAGGTGCTGACCGGCGGTGTGGATGCCAACGCGCTGCAGCGCCCGAAGCGCTTCTTCGGTGCCGCCCGCAATATCGAAGAGGGTGGCTCGCTCACCATCATCGCCACCGCGCTGATCGAAACCGGTTCGCGCATGGACGAAGTGATCTTCGAAGAGTTCAAGGGCACCGGTAACTCGGAAATCATCCTTGACCGCAAGCTGTCGGACAAGCGCACCTTCCCGGCCATCGACATCACCAAGTCGGGCACCCGCAAGGAAGAGCTGCTGGTCGACAAGGGCGTGCTGGCCAAGATGTGGGTGCTGCGCCGTATCCTCATGCCGATGGGCGGCCAGGATGCGATGGAGTTCCTGCTCGACAAGATCAAGCACAGCAAGACCAATGCCGATTTCTTCGACTCGATGAATACCTAAGGTACGGCACCAGTCGACAGATCATGCGGGCGGGGTCATTCCCCGCCCGTTTTCTTTTGGCGGGACCTTTTTGGCGTTATACTCATTTCTTGAAGGAACACGCCTTCACAGGAGGAAACGCGATGCATCGTATGCTGCTGACCACTGCTCTCTCCGTTTTTGCGCTCGTTGCGCCCGCCGTGCTGGCGGCGGAAAAGAGCATCCCGATCCATGCCATTTCCGCCAACGGCACCGGTATGGGCCTGGGCACCATCACGGCGAAGGACACGCCGCAGGGCCTGCTGCTGACGCCTGACCTGAAGCAGGTCGGCCAGCCGGCCGGGCCGCGCGGTTTCCATCTGCATGAAAAGGGCGATTGCGGCGCCGGCCCCGGCGCCGATGGTCGTCCTGCCCCCGGCATGGCCGCCGGCGGGCATTACGATCCGGCCAAGACCGGCAAACATCACGGCCCGCATGCGAAAGATGGCCATAAGGGCGACCTGCCGCCGCTGGTGGTGAATCCGGATGGCACGGCCACGCTGCCGGTGCTCGCGCCGCAGCTGAAACTGCGCGATCTCACTGGCAAGGCGCTGATGGTCCATGCTGGTGGTGACAATTACAGCGACACGCCGGCGCCGCTCGGCGGTGGCGGCGGTCGCGTCGCCTGCGGCGTGATTAAATAAGCAAGACCCTCACCCTCCCATCGCTATGCGATGGGCCCCTCCCTCTCCCACTGCGTGGGCGAGGGGATATAAAGCTCCCTCTCCCGCCCGGCGGCTTTGCCGCCTAGCATTGTCCCGTCGCGCAAA